>Ga0209671_1003029_pt1 | contig 15892 bp, 7 predicted proteins | sample WorMetHERISLAND2_2_FD_187401 | JGI IMG/M metagenome (GOLD analysis project Ga0209671, IMG submission 187401) | Marine gutless worms symbiont microbial communities from Max Planck institute for Marine Microbiology, Germany - Olavius geniculatus... | ecosystem: Host-associated > Annelida >...
AGGAAAAAGATGAACGCCGAAGAAATAGCAAGAAAAAAGAGACCAAAATCAAGAAAGAAAAGAAAAGAAAACAAAAAAATACGGAGCAAAGAGGATGATGATGATGATGATAATGTTGCTGCTGCAGATGCTGCTGAGACCGTTTGTTGTCCGGACGACTAGTCGTCAGTCTGACCGCCTGCTGTCTCTGTCCCGAGGACACGCTTCTGATGTGCTCATCTAATAGCATTCATTTTCCATCCTGCAAATCTTCTTCGCGCACAATACTGAGTTTTTTTCTCTTCGTGCGGTTTTTATGAAACCGCCAGATTTCAGGCGTGAAACAAATGTTTCCGTAAGTGCCAGTCGCAGTAAATAAAACTTGTGGATATTTGTTGAAAATTTCTAGAAAGAAGTATGTTTAAAACGATTAAAACGATTGGCGTTAGAATACAGTTAAGCAACTAAGGTTCGAAATATTGGATATATGGCTGTTTCATGGCGTAAGTCAACAGCTTGGAGATTGTGCACTTCTTTTTGCTGTTTGCGTGCCGATATTTTAGTCATCTGTGCTATTTTTACTCTATGTAAAGTTAATCTCAAATATACCGGTAATTTCAAGCCAATCAAAAATTTTCCAAAAACTTTATAGTAATAGATCGATACACAAAATATGTTTGGTAAGCAAATCACACACATAAATAAATGTTTTTAGTTATTTATAGTGTACGACTTACAAGCTATTGTTCTTTTTTCAGTTGTACATTAAATAAACCGTCTGAATTCATCAAGGTGATTTCCGCCATCTAACCATCCGTTTACTAATTTGTTATTTATTGCTTATCTGTGTTGTTTTGTTTATTTACACAGTGGGCTCGCAGAGTGAGTAAAACGTCTCGGGAGTAGACGAGCTGTGGCGGTCTGCATGGGAGAGTGTTGGACAGATAGACAGCAGTCACGTGTGTGTGTGTGTGTGTGTGCTAATTGGCGCGTTGAGCATAGTGAACAGTCGGTCCACTACAGCAGCAGCAGCAGCAGCAGTAGCAGTCGCTGATATGCGTGCGACGCAACTGCATCACGCGAAGAGCAGCTATCTCACAACAACAACTAGCGAGCTAGCGAGGGAGCTGCATTTCCGCCGGACGACGACGACGCATTTTACTGCTGTTGTGCTAGTTGTTCTCACTGTCGCCGTAGTCGCACCGTTAGTAGTAGTTTTGTTCTTTCATCACCTGTCCGTCGTCAGAAAACGGTCACTTACTGTTCTCTGAAAGTAGACTATTTATTCTGACCACCTGCCGCTCGCTGTTTTCGTCGCTGTCGTCGTCGCTGCAATCGCTGTCCATTACTTGTCGAAGTTTCTTTACCTGGCGGTAATCTGAACCAGCGAGAGTTTATCGCTAATCCACAACGTTTCGATCGATTAACAAACAACCGACTACTACTACTACTACTACTACATCAGCAGCGGTGTCTTTGTCGCACGGCGTTGTCGTTGTCAGTGTCGTAGTAGTATTTTCCTTCATGTTCTGACCGTCGCGTCTGCTTGTTGTCGTTGACTATCGCGGACTGAACCACGAAGGACTCAAGAGACTCTCAAGCCGACATAGACGCCGCAGAGTCATCATTAAACGCAGCTGCTCCATAGCAGGAAAGGTATTTGCGGTCGACTCATAATAACCATGTCTACACTGTGTCCCAATAAATACAAGCAATTTTTGCGATAACCTTGACCAATTTCTACCAAATTTGATAATTGTTGGTACAAACATGGCCTCACTTAAAATTTACTATTTGTGGGAAATAGCGAGGCTGTAGTGGGTCTAACTTGGTACAGCGGGGTAGCCGTCGGACAACGCTATGTACTTGTTCGGACATTTTTCCGGTAAAATGTATCGTTTTGTCACAATACATGTTGTCCAGACAGACGACAGACGACACATCATACCCAAGGCTCAATTTTAACAGTCGGCCGAAAATCGTTTAAATGTTAAGTGTCCTATTTCGCACGCTTTGCAAAAAATATTTGCTGTCACTGGTAGATGTAAACAAACCTCAACCCTGATCTTTGACCTTGTGAACAAAAAGTTGGCATATCACGCGCCCTTTTTTCATGTTTCGGAAAAGGTTCGCGCCATATAACTTTGCCCGTTTAACTTTTGAGTTAAAAGAAGCCTGCACGAAACAGACAGACGGACAGACAAACGGGCAAGGTCTGTATTGCGGCCTATTAGGACAGCGGCAGAAAATGGCCGCTTTTATGGCGTGCAGTCGGTCCCTGATCAGTGGAGGAGCGGTTTTGTGTTCGTTGACACATCTGATGAAGTGAAGTGAAGCTTATCCAGAAAGAACGGACAGCCATTTACTACGCTAAGGAACGAAATGCGTCGACAACAAGAAAGGGAACACCAGTCCCCCTTTGACATAACCCTCTTTCTACCGATAACGTAGAACAAACCCGTCAGGCTGCAATCCTTTCTTAGTAAAACCGAGCGTCGGTCTGTTGTCACGCGATCAATTAAGTCTAAAAATTCTGTGCTTCCGGCTTCCGTCCGTTTCTAAAAAAACCCCGCGTCCCTAAAATTTATTGGACCGTCAAAATTATTAGTGTAGTTTTTAGTTTGCTTTCAAAGTTTTACTGAAAAATACTGTTTCCTTTTAGTGTGTAATGCTGCAGTAATTATGCTTAAGCTTTCATGGCTACTTTTAGAGTGTCTGTTTTTTTGAGTCGTTGAGTAATATTTCACATGCCATAAAAAATTCGCCCCCCGTTCTTAGATTTTCGCCTCTAGAGAAGGTTCTGTCCTGGGGTGGGTTCTGTCTGACTTATGTTGTTACTGGAGGGTTTGTGACCTAAGGGGTATGCCGGGACAAGGGGAACAATACAGTTCATCGCGGAGAATCGCTTCTGTTCCTGGGAGTTAAGGTGCATCGTCGCTGGCGTTCGTTGTCGGCTACGAAATATTGGTCTCAATCGGTCTCACGATGGGCCGACTGTGCGGTCGGACTAACGGCCGGACAGGACCCGTGGAGAAGAACAACACCGTACGGTCCGTTCGGTGATCGCATTTAATGAATAACAATTGCTCGATTGTCGACCGGTTCGGCAAGCTAACGCTTAGACGAACGTCTGTCTGTCTGTCCGTCCGTCCGTCTGTCAGTTGTGTGATCAGTATGGAGTAGTCTCATTTTCCCTATTCCTAACCCTAACCCTAACCCTAATGCTAACCTAATTCATGCCCGCCATAGCTAGGGGACGCCATCTATGTATTGGTCATTTCGCACGTGGTTGTTTTCTAACAGAACTGGCCCTAACCCTGATTTGCTGATTTTAACCCTACTTGCCCTGACCAAACCCTTAACAACTCTGATGAAGTAACTAAAACGGTGCTGGTCCGCTATAGCTATGGCGGGGCTTCATTTTGCTGGCTTTAATTTTGACCCCCAGCTTTAAGCCCTAACACTTACCCTATTCCTAACCCTAACCTTAACCGTAAGCGCAAGCAAAATGGGATTAGGTGAAATGGAAGGACATCGTCAGTATATCAGTGCATGTGATTGTCTAAAAAAAACTCGTTCCCCTGATATTTATTATCTGTAGTGATGTGTCGAACGAGACTTAAAACTCTATACCCATTCGATGATTGTCTGTCAGTTGTGCTGATGGGGCATCGTCGTCGCAGGAAGAAAAAGAAGAATAGAAATGGCGTGGATTCGCCATGGGCTGCGGCGCAGAATGCATATTAAACTTACGCCTACGCCTAGATATCCCACTCGGAGCAGAATGACCGCCGGTTGTAGATTAGTATGAAGGCGCGAACACAACGACGTAACTGGACTGAAGTGAACTAAACTGAACTGACACAGTCTAGTTTTTGACGAACGAACTCATGGGTAAGCAGGTTGAACACATTTTTGGTCATTGGTTGACGCGTACGTGTCCGTAGTCACGTAGATACCGACTCCGTCAGACGGTGCCTGCTGTACTGCATCACTGCTTGCCCATTGGTCCGTTCGTCAAAAACTTAATCATATCAGTTTAGCTCAGTTCAGTTACGTCGCTCTGTGATGAAAACTGACAGCAAGCTGCCCATAATTTAGCACATAAACCGAAATGTAACTAAAATGTTTTAAACGGAAATTAAATGTGAAAAATTTGAATGGAAAGTTTCATTGTGCAAATCAAAAAAAAATCCAGAAACAGACGGTTATGGTAGAAAGTGAGACCTAAAATGTGAAAACTAAAAAAAGAGAAAAAAGATCACTAAAAATAAAAAAAAACATGATGATAAAAAACGAAATAAACCTAAGCAGTTGTGTGGTTGAACGGGGCGGTCTGTGTGCTGCGCCCTCGGGTCCAATTGTTCACTAATGCCGGCAATGGATGGCCGCATAGTGCGCTGCGGTGTCATTAGCTAATGCCAATCAGGTGCTACTTCCGAGATTGTAAAGCGCTTCCGGTCGCGAGTCTGACTTGTGTACGCATCGTTATAGCAAGTACGCTACCTGACAATTTTAGATTTTACCTTTTAAGGTTTGGTGGTATAAATGTAACATGTCGGACTGGTGATCGCGAGGTTGTTGGTTCGACTCTCGCCCGATGCACTACCAGGTGACATCCCTGGGCAAGTTGTTTACCCACATGTGCCTCTGTTCATCCAGCAGTATAATTTGGTACCAGTGGTCAAAGAGCGGTGATGCTTTGCGGCTGGGAAGGTAACCGTAGGTCTGGCGTCACACTGGTCATGAGTCACAGACTCGGTGGTCTAGCCACCTACGGGCTCAACGACCATAGAAAGGGAGATTAGCACCCCACCAACGTTCTGGAGGGGCACGGCCCGCTTTACCTTTTTGAGGGTTAGCCATAGAAATGGATGAATTTTTGTTACAGTACTGTTGTATAATACCATCGTGGCACAATGCCATCCTGTCAATTAGTCGTAGAGCAATACTCGACTCAGTTGATGCTACATGCGTGCTGTTTATTTGCCGTAGGCTGCATAGGTGAGCAGCTGCATCTCGCGTTTCTTTTCTTGCGTGTTTCTTTTGTGTGTCTTTCCTTAAACTTCTCAGAAGCATTACGATCCCGTGACAACAACGATGATGATGACAACCGGGAGCGTTTTTCATGTTTCAGCGCTTTCCGGTTATCGTGCAGCGTTTTAACTGCAGTGTCTTGTTGCACGACAGTTTATTTTGTGCTGAGATCAGCCAGACTACGAATAGTCACTTCAAATCAGTTATAGTTTCTAACTTTTAAAATATCCCGGACTTTGTTTTAAATCTAAAGCAATGTTGAATATAATAACATCGACAAGAATAATCTAGTGCATGTGACGCCAATGTATCAGAAAGATTTCAAAAACGCAAGAACGATTTGAGCCAGTAAACATGAGCAAGCTATCGAAACGCAATCTTCCTGTCTCGTATTTTCCTATCCTATCTCTTTCCTTCTAATCAGCGAAACAAGAGACCATATTAAACACACTGTCCGTCCGGATGTACACATCGGCTACAGTCAGTATTCACTGGTTATTACATGGTGTTATTGTACGTTAAGTCGCAGCCACCTGAGTCCTATTCTCTCCATTAATGCAGGTAACGCCCGGATGCGTGGGATTGTGGGATTGACGATGTTCCTTTCTCACTCACGCTTTACCTCGTGGTGTAATTTAAAGTCCTTTTTACATTTGCGATAAAATAATTTTAATAAAACAAACTGAAACCAGCGAAGGATTCAAAGGGCGGACGTGCGCCCCCCCCTTAAGCTCTTATGCATAAGTAAACACATTATATGCTCTGCCAAACTGCTAATTAATAAGTTCGTGCATCAGGAAAATGATCGAAATCATTGCCACTAGATGTTATATTTTAAGACTAAAATGCACTAAATTTACTTTCGGCTGGGGCTCCGCTATAGACTTAGCTGGATTCAAGGGGTCCTATGGGGAAGAGGGAAGAAAAACGGAACAGAGAAAGGGCAAGAAAGGAAAAACAGGAAAAGAAAAAAAGGAAGGAGAGGGAAAAGGAGGAAGGAGAGAGGGGGATATTCTACCCCCCATCCTGACTGAAACAACTGGAGACGGTTGCAGTCGTCGACTCCGTTTACTGTTTATCGCCGAGCGAAACGCGGCGCTACGAACTTGCAAACAAGTTGTATTTTATCATGCGGGTTTGCACGTACAGTAGAAAACGTATAGTCCTTTCGAGCCATAAGGTCCATAAAGCGGCGTTTATCCCCATTTCCTTAGCTCTTAGCCAGACACCAGTTTACACTGAGAGATCATGGAAACGCGTACAGTGGCGTCATTTCAGTAAATTATTGGGGGGGGTCTCAGTAATCCTAGATAAGGTCTTAGTCTATGTAATGTATTGTTTTTGCAGCAGTAATAGTGTTTCTAAGGTACAATTTACAGGGAAAAATTGAAATCATAAATGCTTGGGGGTCTGTAGACCCCTCCAGTTTCCCCGCCCCTAAATGACGCCCTGTACGCATGGCTATTGCATCGCGTCCCAGAATTTGCCGGTAGTCATTGCGCTTACTCACCGAGGGATAACCAGGCTGATTTGATCTGGGTGGCTGGTTACATACCGAGATGGTTTACCCGCTTGCCGACGGTCAACTACCCAAGTACTAACCGGGCTCGCCGTTGATTAACTTAACTGATGCGACCAACAATGTTACCAACTGAACCAAACCGCCGACGCACGTACTGCAGGCAAGGAAAACACGCAGTTTATCTGCTGTTCTAACTTGTTTTATTGCATGACATTTTTTCTCATCTATGCGCGAGCGCTTTAACTGCGACGTCGGATGGGTGACAATAGTTTTTCTCCCACTCACTCCTTGCCTGTCCTCCTGTCAGTGTGTTCAACGTGTCATTGTCGGCTCGTAGGCTAAACACGCGGCGCCCACGTAATTCTGTCAGCAGTGAACGCATCTGCAGGCGACATGCATTAAGACGCTGCCATAGTACTGTACAGAACGAGAATTAAACTCGGTTTCTGTCACCGCACTATTATTATTTTACCCCCAACTAGCACGCCAACTGCAGGTGAACTCAGCCCTATATCCCTTCGGGGTAAGTAAATTGAGCGCCGCCGCGCGGCCTGCCTTGGGTTAAGGCGGGGCGCGTTCACCTGTGTTTGGTAGAATGTGGCTGTGAAACGGGTTTCCCGCGAAGAGCTATGCGTGCACGGCCTTTCTTAATGTCCCCGGTTGCGACGACAGTATTGTTTTTGGTATCGTCGCAGTTTTTTGTGTGTTTTTTTTCTGTTAGCACGATAACTCATAAACCGCTGCACTTAGCTTGATGAAATTTTACGCAAACATGTCAAAATCAACGTCAATGTCAAATGTAAATTTGTATAGCGCATTATCGTTAAAAACCTCTACTGCGAACAGCCTTAGCCTGTCGCGAGGCTTGACGGTTTAGTTTTTGTTTTAGCTTTTTTATCGTAGCTCGTGCCTAGACACGGCGGCAGCTAATGACGCTTGTAAGACGTTGAGTGTTGCTCTGGTCCCGGGGGATGGTGAAGACGTTAAATAAAGGCGCGTACATAGCGACGTAACTGAGCTGAACTAAACTGACGAACTAAATAATGCATTACAGTAGACACAGTCTAACGGCGTCGATGGCCTACGTGAATACGCTCATGTGCGCGTGAACCAATGACCAGTTGGTTTGCCCTACTTGCTCATTGGTCAGTTCGTCATAAACTGCACCGTGTCAGTTCAGTTCAGTTACGTCGATGTGTACGTGCCTTTAGCGTTGCGGGAAACTTGACGGTTTAGCTTTTTGGCGTAGGACGCCGAGGGGTTGCTTCGGTCCCGGGAGATGGCGAGGACGTTAAATAACGTTGTCCTCGGGCGGTAACTCTTCTGACACGCTATCCCTTGCAGTCCCTTCACAGTTGCCCAAACTCAGCCTCAGCAGCCGGATCTGAGTGACATCATCTGCGACTGGCAATAAACTCGATTATGCAGATAACCGCCGAGCCGCGGCCACGGTGTTAACTGCAAGCGTCCTCTATCCCAAGTTGACCTGCTTCGTCCGCTGACAGTTCAACCGTAGGCCTATACTCGCGTGTAGCCTATGCATTGTATAGCAGCTTGTCCAATCACTAAGTAGACGCGACTGCTGATGAAATTATTTCACACCGCGGCGTCTCTTGACGTGGTAGACGAATGCTGTGTCATGCTTAATATCAGATCTGTGTCTAGTTTAATTGTGTTTCGTAGTCAGAAATTGTTGACATAATTTATGGTCGTTCATTATATGGTTAAGTCCATGGCTTAGCCAGACGTGATCTGAACCATTTGATTTGACTGTTTGCATTTGGCCTAGCTTCCGCTTCTTGCTTGTTGTTTTTTTAACTGTTTTTTTTCTGTGCTGCAACTGAATGATAACTAAAGTTTAATCCTAACAGCAATGGCGTCGAGCGAAGCGGTGGGTAATGGAAAAGGAGGGACGCACCCTAAAGTCTGAGCTGTTCTTCTTGCCACATCCGAGATTGTCAAAGCGCTTCTGGTCTTTAGTCCGTCTGATGGAAGAAGCGCTATAGCAAGTACTGGACTTTACCTTCACCGTTTACTTTAATATGAAGTCTTTTACGCCCTTTCGACTGACATCAAAATCAACGATCTTGAACCCCCAAAATATGGATGTTAGTGATTTTTGGCGGTTTTTGTCTTAAGAGTGAATTGCGCCGAAACGGCTAAAATAGACCAAGGAAACCTGCGTATGAAATTTTTAGCATGACAGTAGATTTTAACAGTTGAAGTTTGAGTTAGCACATACGCAAACATAAAAAATCAACACAACGTTTGGACAGCGCAGAAAACAATAGCAGATCATCGTAACGGAGTGCCAGAGTTTAAGCTAATGAAGCTTAACCAGCAGTTCTTCCTCACTTCAGCCGAATCGTTATCCACATTCCGTCAGCGACTCAAAACTTACCGATTTACGACATCCATTTTTAGCCGACTGTATACTTACGTAACGGTCGAACTTATGGTACGATTGTCGTTTCTCTATCCTTCCGCCTGTATGTCACGAATGTACTGTGGCTAAACAGTGCGAGACAGAACCTAGGTTGCTATTGATCACTAATAAAAAGTCTCATATTGGCTTTCAAATAACATGAAAATCATTGACCTTGCATGATCTTGAAAGTCACTGACAACCAGTACGGTCGGCTATCCTAGCGACAGCGGGGCTTCTTGTTTGACAATTGCCCGGACTGGACTCCACGTAACCTGTCTCTAGTGAACCTAGCAGTACTTTGCATTACTTAAGGTATTTAAAATCATGAATTTATTAGATTGACTGACTAACCACCGAATGACTTTAATGACGGCAACGGTTACTGAGTGCAATCCAACGAGCTTTGGAGCACTTTAACGACAGCAACAAGAACGAAAGACACCAAAGCACCACACAACGATCCAAGTTGGGTGACAGCCCCACAGTAGAGTAGCTGAGTTCGCCCACCCTCTCGACGAAACACGGAGGATGCACTCACACGAACCAATGAGAAGCAGAACGCCATCACGACCGACGTAACCACCTGCAGTAACATAGAATTCAGCATCAGACTAAATAGTAGTTCATTTATTCACCAAAAAGGTAGACAAAACAAAAAGGGACAGACAAACGGACAGACAGACATAGGCTTACACATAAAATACAGTACAATAAGCAATAGCCTAACAGAGACCATCACATGCAAGAAATAATATAATACACTGTACTAACGGGAAAGTCACAAACCAGCTGTGGCGCTGTAATTAATGGAACAATAACTAGAAATTTGAGGCAGAACCCAAAAAAGCCGCCCTGCGCCGGGGGACAATTAAATGATTGAAATTCTGCTCTTAGCAACGTCACGTGGACCGAACGCAATCGTATCAGCCTACCCAGCGCATACAGTGTTGATTTTGGGTGGGTTGAAATAAAGCAATTATTGAACTTTTTTGTTAGTGGACCAAAGTTTAACAAATTTTTTTCCTACATAATTATAAGTGGTGATCATCATCATCATCATCATCATCATCATTATATATTCGTTTGATGACAGTTGACATACGCAACTTCTATCAACGCAATCATGTAATATGTCAAAAACATGCAAACATTTACGAAAAACGTCCATTGTGTGTGCGGAAAGTAAACACGACGAGCAAAAAGTACTCTAAATAGAAACTAATGTTTACAACAGATTAAAAACGTTAAAAACAGACAACTTAAACATGCAAATAATATCCCGTCACATGTTCCTGGATTAGTAAATGTCTTTGTATAACGTTCTAATGAGGAAATCTCTATGGTTCAATTGAGTTGTTTTAAAAATATGCAACAAGAATAAGATCACAAGAATAACTGACCACAATGACTTCTCCAACGATGCTTCCCTGCAGGATCGGATGTGGACTTTGTGATGCTAGCAACAGATGGAACGCAGCAATGACTGAAGCAACTGAGCCGAGACCAGTGATCAGTGGTAAAGAAGACGTCGGTGCCAACATATTGGGAAGAGTTGCCAGTGGACTCACAACCCACGACAAACATACAGCCAGTTTGTAGACAATATCACCGTACGGTAGACAGGTATATGTTTGAGTTGCCGGGAGTACACCGTTCCATAGGGCGTTAACGATTCCAACCGTTATAAACAGAGATATGAAGCGACGCTGCTGCGAAACTACACTGACAGCAACACTGGGGGTTTGTCTATCCTCAGGAAGTCCCGTAGCTAATTCTCTTTCTGCAGCCACTTTATTAATTTTTTTCAACCTTTGGTCAGTAACATCCGAGACCACCATTTCATCGCGGCATCTCCGTGCAAAGTTCAGACAGCAGAACGCGACCACGGACACGCAGAGAAGTCCGGTGATGAGCAGGAAGAACGCACTGACCGAAAAACGCGTCGAACTATTATAGTGAGCGATGTTGAGCGTTGTTAGATTACTGCTAACGTCGGTCTCGTTTCGACACTGCGTTTCGTGCCCGACAACCTGAGCCAGCCCGAGGAGACCCGGGACGAGTCCGCACAGTCCCTGATCGAAGTAGTAGGCCGAGATGTAGACCGAAGGAAAGCGAGCCATGTACGGAAGAAAGACGACGGACGAAGTGCAGCAGGAAAGCGATGCAAAGCAGACCAGAGTCAGCAGAACGATGGAACGCTGTGTGGATGCGACGAGCGTTGTGTGATCCCAGAACAGTGACAGCATCAGCATCGAGACAATAGCCGTTAGAATAATCACCAGAGAGACTACAACTTCGGCATCAATTATTCTTGAATGCTGCTGCTGCTGCTGATGGTGATTTTGACTTTCATTTGTTGCCTGCCGATTCCGCTGCCGCAGCTTATCCCAGAGGGCATACGCGGCCGGGGCGAGGTTAGCGCACTGTATGATGATGACCAGGTACGACGGAAGGTTCCAGGACTCCGGCAGAGCGTTGACAAGCAGAGGCATTTCCACCCAGATCCCAACGACGCCGATCCACGTCGACATGGCGAACAGCATCACGGCGACGTAGACTGGTCCCGAAACCATTTTGAGTTGGTCCCAGATGCTGGTCGGCTTACTGCCGCTGGGTGGCTTAGCGTGGACAGCCACCGCCGGAGGATTTTCAGCATGCTTCATTCTGACAATTTTATTTCTTCCTACATGAAAGCCATACACACGTGCGTAAGTTGTAATCATCAAATGAGCATTCTATGAGATCTGCAGAATCATAAAGTTGCAAAAATGATTTATTTCTTTTGTCGATAGTGAAAATGTATACGTGAAATACGCAAGAAAAAGAAATAACAGTGACACAAAAAAGTAATAATAATAATAATAGCACAATTATTTAACAATCAGTCCATAAAGTATAGCATATGTGATTGCCATTTGGTCTTAAAATGATGCGTACACTCAACTGTGCTGCATTATCATCGCTGTGAAAGTAAGCCTACCATGTTCGTATGCGGTATAAACTCTACTTAATACAAGGAATCTTAACATACAGTGTAGCAGCGGTTGCTATGAGTGGTGATTTTTATAGCCTATAGATGAACATAAAATCTCAACCAAACCTTTGTTACTAGGCTTATATGAAGTAAAACAAATAAATTTACCACAAACTTTTTAATCCACCTCCAGTTGTTCTATAACAATAGTTTATAACACGCCGAAGACTATAGATTACGATTCTTTACAAACCTACATAGTAATGTGCAATTGTGCACCTATATTGTAGCCACACATGCATTGTACCCCGTTTACACGATCGAGCAAATATCGAGCAAACGTCGAGTTAATGTAATCAAAATACACGTGCTATTTGCTCGACGTCTGCTCGACGTCGGCTCGATGTTTGCTATCATGCATCCAGCTAGCTCGACGAGCTATGATAATTAGCATGCTAAATAGGACGGCGGGCGGATTGTAATTGGAAGGCAGGTAATCAGCTGTGGGCTAAGCCTAGGTCTACATTTGAGCCAGCGGGCGGGGTTCAATCAGACCTGCTTGATGTTTGCTTGATCGCATAAACGGGGTATTAGTCTTATACCCCTTTTACACGAGGAATTAGCTAACTCTTGGGGCTGGCTTCAAGAGCTGGTTGTAATAGCCCTCTAAGAGCGCTATTACAACCAGTTTTAAGAGTCAGCTTTTTCGTGTAAACGGGGTATTACTTATAAAAACAGTCGGCACCGTGTTAAATTTGTCGTTTAGGCGAACCCAACCCAACTCAAACGGACGCTGCTGGAGCGGAACCGTCTAAATAGACCGAAGAAAATGAGTGTGCACTTAAAAGATCTTAATCATAGACACTGGAGCCGTCACGAAGTCGCCGCCAGTTATTAGCATTCAAATGACTCGCCGTCGTCAACCATATTTCACTATGATCCAGTCAGTCAAATTTTTACCGAATAACTAGCCATGGGTGTTAATCTGGGGCATGCAAAATTTTAGCCATATATTTTAAAGAAAACTTTTAAATTGGGGGAGGGGTTAAACGAAAAGGAGAAAGGTAGGGAAAAATGTGCGTTTTTCAACGAAAAACTGGCCACATCTCAGAAACTGTGAGAGATACGGCCTAGGTTACTATTAATTACTAATAAGAAGTGGCATACGCCCTTTCAGATAAAATGAAAATCATCGACCTTGGATGACCTTCAAGGTCAGCGACAACCAGTACGGTCGGCCCCACTCTAGCGACAGCTAAAGTTAAAGGTTATCAAGATAATGAAGATATACTTTAATGAAGATATACTTTTGTGCAAAATTTTATCAAGATAAGTATAGCTGCAGTTTATGAGTCATCGTGTTAACAGAGAAACAACTTAGCGACGATGCTAAAAACAACACTGTCGTCGCTTCTGCGGGCAGTAGTAAGTAAGTAAGGCGTTAAATGGTCAATTTGAAAAACACATTATAATTTCGTAAATCATACTTATGGTGTTTTTAGACGTCATGGGCCGGATAACGAGCCGTCGCTCAGAGAATGATGTATAGCCTATACAATGATGTATAACTAAGCTTATTTAGACAGTGTCCTGCAGGCCACGCCCTTTCCCTTTCCCCTCAGTGCTGACAAAACGTGCTCCCGAAAAAGCCACTAATTCGTAGCAAAAATGCACAAGAGTGCACTGCACCTAATCGCATATCATCTACACCGTGTCTCAAAAAGCTACGGCTTCTGCATTTTACAAGGTAGTGCAGCAACAGTATTTATGTGAGGTGGTCAAAACCATAGTCATTCACAACTTTTTTTTGTTATAATTTGGCATACTATTTAACCATTTTAACCAAATATTTTACGAAGTTATTCAAAAAATAGGAGCGGCACGTTTTTTCGAGACACACGGTGTACAAATCGACTCCTCTGTTTGGCTACACGGAAACAAATCGAACTGTTTTAAAATGCCTTTTTAAATGTTTTCGTATTTTATTATCGGACAGTAGTAATAGGCCATGTTACAAGTGTTGCCCGTCTGTCTGCCGGTCTGTTCGTCAGTTTCCTACGGGCTCCGATCTCTTAAACGAAAAAGCTTACATGCAGAAAGCAAAATTAACGCGGATATTTTTTATGCTACGAAACAAACCGGTGTGCCAATTTTAAGCCGGATGACCGCATATTATATCGCCACTAACCCAGCACGTGTTTGCTTTGTTTACACCAGAATATAAACGGCGTTGAGTCAGTGGCGTAGCCAGAAATTTTAATTGGGGCCTCGTCTCCCTTTTCTTTTTTTCTCTTTCTCCCTTTTTGCTTTTCCCTTTCCCTTTTCCCTTTCCTTTACCCTCTTCTTTTACCCCCTCCCTTCCCTGTCCTCTCCGCTTTCCCTCCCCTCTTTTCCCTTAAAAGTAGAACCCCTTAAAATCTAGTGAGGGGGCCTGGGGAGCGCTCTAAGCTTCCCCAGCGAGATCTAGGGCGGAGCCCCAGCCGAAATCAAATTTGGTGCATTTTGGCTTCAAAAGATGAGATCTGGCGTGAACAGTTTTAATTATCTTCCCAAGAATAAACTGACCAAATTGGCTAATTTCGCGCAATTTAAACGTATGCTTATGTTCTGTCTGGAGGATTGGGAAAGGGGCTGGGATCATTGGGCCTCCCTTGTCTACACCACTGCGTTGAGTCGCTAAAATTCTGGCGCATGCTGTACAAAAATTAGCGAGACGTTCTTATACGTGTTTATGTAACATTTACATTCGCGACACGGTATGCATTAAAAGAATCACATCACAATTTGTATTTGTCGATTTACTGCGAATTTTACATACACGGTTACTTATTTGTAGAACGCTTCTAGCAGGTAAGGAATTGACAAATGTGAGCGCTGCATGGAATGCATATATGCTGTGCCGTAACGACAGCTAATGTACGAGGTGCTTGTTAACGCCGTAGGCGTGTCGCAATAAAATAAACACGTGTCGACATTCGTACAGGGTGCGAGTTGATGCGTAGAGTAGACGGTGAAAATGACTGTGTCGTCGCAGTGGTGCTGCGCAAAATACCAATATTTAAAATACCGCACGTGTTTTTTAACTGACCGAATTTTTCTGTAATTTCAGCCGTGTCACCTATTAAAAGGTAGCCTAAATGCATAAATTGACGGCGAAAAGCGATATAAGATACGGATTGGCAGATTTGCCCAATATTTCTTAAGCAACAACACAGATTTTGGCAAAATGGCACTCGTATATTCCGTGTTAAGCTCGAATGATATAATTGTTTTCAAGGTCGTGGGGTCAAAGTCAAGATCATAGCAAGGTTAGATATTTGCGTGAGGTAGGCTTTTGATAAACTTTTACGAAATACCGCCAAATATTTCGATTTTTACGGTTTTTTGCGTCACTGGATATATATCCTTGTCTGATATTTTTGTTGATATTGCACAGCTCTTTTCGCCTGCTTGCCATTTGGGTTCGTAACATTATGCTACTCTATGCATATTTCAGCACCTGATATACCCCGAGATGCCCAATGCAACTCGTCTTTGAAGATGGGTCATCTTACAATTTTTATGACGCCGATATTAAATCTGTATGCAGTGATTTTTTCTATGCTGATTCTGTTATACGAACTCGAACAGAATCGAATAGTGTCGATATTCGGCCTATCACCAAATACAGTCTCATATTGATTACTGGGTGGCTACCCTGCAAACTACAGAGTAGGCCATAAAAATCCGTCCCGTATATTATTCTGCTTAAAATGCTACTGCATTTGTTTATATGGACAAAGCGACACACCATATAAATTGCTAGTTAGTCCGCCCGAAAACGATAGTTTTCGGAAGGACTTCTGTTTTGCGCATGATGTTTTTTTCTTTCCTCGCGAGATCTCCGAGATGCGTGGGCCGACCGGCGCGAAATTTTGCACGATGGTCAGTACTAGGCCGAATTTTATAATGC
>Ga0209671_1003030_pt1 | contig 15889 bp, 2 predicted proteins | sample WorMetHERISLAND2_2_FD_187401 | JGI IMG/M metagenome (GOLD analysis project Ga0209671, IMG submission 187401) | Marine gutless worms symbiont microbial communities from Max Planck institute for Marine Microbiology, Germany - Olavius geniculatus... | ecosystem: Host-associated > Annelida >...
AAGGGGAAGAGGAAAGAGGGAATGGAAGGGAGGGTGGGGAACAGCTTTAGGTGTTGTACAAACCTGAACTATGAGGACGACGACTGTGACTCCGATTGCTGTGTTACGATGTGGTTCCAGTTCTTTCGTAATCTCGCCCCAGCAACCCTTCAGTGTAAATAGTTTATTGTTTTTATTTCGGACAGCAACATTTGTAAGCTAGAAATAAAAGTGTAACAATGACACTACATTGGTAAAAGAGAAGAAAGGCGGCGCTGCATATAAAATAATTGGCATCCGAAACACTTTCATCTCTTTCTCAAAGTACAAATTCTGAATTTCACAAGGTAGTGTAGCAACAGTATTAGGGTGAGGTGGGCAAAACTAGTCGTTTACGTCGTTTTTTTTGTTGCGTACCAATAACTATCAAAATCGTCCAGTGTTTCATGAAGTAATTCAAAAAATAAAAGTGACACGTTTTTAAGACACGCGGTGTACTACTCGTATTCGTTGTAGGCATTGTTATTGTTATGTTGTTGTTAATTTGTTGTGGTTATTTTTCGCCAAATCTCATTGAATAATTAATAAAATATGCAAGTTGGCAAAGTGAAGCATTACAGTTTTCCAGTTTGAGTTCTGATCTTTTGGCGTTTCGGCGCACGTCTTGTCAGTGACGTGTTCACTGTCGCTATCGCCGAATCCACTCTGTTCGGTCTTGCAGCAGGCTAGAGGTGTCTGCAGCTTAACGGTCCGTTTTTGTCCCGCCGTTACAGCGTACGTGTTCGTCCAGTCTTTGGCCATTGAGAAATCTTCGTAGCTGTCGATGCCACAGCAATTGAACTGTTACACGAAATACACATCATCATAGCACCCTTAGATCGCGCCTAATGCTATAGTTACTTGTACAGTAAAATGTTGCATACCCATAAATTCTGGTCACGATGCAGATTAAATGTATTAGGCAGTAATTGTGAACACGCGAGCTGAAAAGTATCAACATTTATACCTGAAAAATGTTGCATAAAATATGTTATTGTGTGCGTTAATTATGTAACCGCTGTCTGTGTTCAACGTTGTGTTTGATTCTGCTGAGTTTTTTTGCGAGATTTGTGCAAAATTTGTATTTTACGTTTTTGCAACGAGTATTGGCCTATATCGTTTAGTGGTAATAACCATTTAGACATTCATTTAAAGGCCGACAACAGTAACACGTAAAGTGCTTCTTGATGGGATGGTTGATATATTCGGTGCAGTGCAGAATTCTGTCGTCTGCATACTCTGTTGCTGTGTTTAAAAAGATTTTGAAACACTAAGATCATCCAGAAGAGATGGGCAAAAGCTACGTTGTGGTCACTTATTTTACACACTGCCATCTTAACTACTGGTTTCAGATGTCTGACATGTAATTCAAAGGCGATGAAGTTATTGCACGGGCATGAATGAATTAAGCTGTACTTGCATGGTACATGAGGGCATTGGCTGCAAGTGACGACGCCGAGTAGTCGTTGATGCCCTTGTACGGCTTGATCAATGATGATTCCGCTTTTTCTCGAATTCTGCCGTCGAACTATATACCACCGGCAAATTAACGTCACCGATCAAATCAACTCTACGATAAGCATCAAGTCTGTGTCCATCTGCAACTTTTTTCATGCTACATTAGTGGATAGTGACAGAAATTGCGCATTTTGAAGTGGTAAACAAATTTGACTGCCCCCGTACGCAGGACTCCTTGAACATAGTGGGTCAAACTTCGAAGCTTAAACTGCTAAAATCTACGTTTAATGCTGAAAATCTCAGATGCAAGTTGTCTGGGTTTATCTCTAGCCTTTTTGGCGCAATTCACTCTTAAAATGTGCCCCTAAGCCTAAAATCGCAAAAAGTCACTAAAACATTTTATTTTGGGAGTTCATGGTTCAAGGTCATCGATTTTGTATATCTGGAAAGCTCTTGAGCAATGCAACTTTTTTTACGCGCGATAGCATAATGCTTCTCGCGTCTTAGCCATGGCCTGGACGTCTGTTCGTTTGTCTGTCACACTGCTGTAGGCTATGGAGACGAAATCTTCACTGTGCGCTGCCCTAAAGACTCTAGTTTATCGCGACGAAATTTCGTGCTCCTGGGTGAAGGGGTTCCCTTCGCACGAGGGCATCAAAGAGGGGTACCCCTCCACCTTTTAAAGAGATGTTATTTTGGCGCCATTGGCTCTTCTAGTGTGAAAACGGTTGCAGATAGTTACAGACATGTTGCTTAACAAGCATTGGTCACGGGCTTTTTAGTTTTATCAACACTGATGACCTTGAACAACCTTGAACCCCCCCCCCAAAAAAAAAAATACGGGTTTGCATGAATTTTTCGTGATTTCGGGCTGCGACACACATTTTAAGAATGAATTGCGCCGAAATGGTTAGAGACAGACCCAGACAGTCTGCGTATGAAATTTTCTGCATTAAACGTAGATTCTAGCAATTTAAGTCACGACCCTCTAAGTTCAAGGAGGCCTGCGCACGTGGGCATCAAAGATGGGTACCCTCTCAAAAAGTGGTTATTTTACTGCTATTGGCTCGTGTAGCGTGAAAACTGTTGCAGATAGGTGCATACGTGCTGCTAATCATACCAAGCACTGGCGACGGGCTTTTTAGATTTATTAAGACCAATGACCTTAAACGACCTCGAAGCTCCCGAAAAGGGTTTTAATAACATTTTTTGCAATTTTTGGCTGTAGTGAAGACTTTGAGAGTGAATTACGACGAAATGGCTGGAGATAGATTTTTTTAGGTTCAAGAAGGCTTGCGCAGGCGGGCACCAAATAGGGGAACCTTTTCAAAGGTGGTTATTTTACCGGTATTAGCTCGTGTTTTAGTGGTGTTTTTTAATTTTCGGTTGTGGCACACATTTCAAGAGTGAATTGCGCTTGAAATGGCTGAAGATAAACCTGGACAACCTGCGTAGATTTATGAAATTTTTTGCATAGAACGTCCATTTTTAACAATTTAAATTTCGACCTCTTAAATTCAAGAAGTCTTCCGCACGGAGGTTTCAAATGCGGGTACTCCTTTAAACGCATTATTATTTTATTGCATGCTGTACACGATTGCTCACGTGGCAGGAACGCTGCTATCGCGCGTCACGTGAGCTTTGCTCAAATTGCTTGTCACACTTGGCGAGTCAGTGGCGGTAAATAACGATTTCTTTGGGGTTACTCTTTTTTGACGCTTTCGTTCTAGAGAAATACTTTCACACAGCAGCACAAAATTAGGCCTAAACTAGATTGTTTGTCGAAGCTTACGGTGATTTCATGATCCTAGCAGTCGCCATTTTGATACAGTGCCAGACAGACGGCTCTACGGTGGCTAAGACGCGTTTAGCACAGCTGTCGCGCATAAAAACTAAGTTACAAGGTCACTTACGGTAAGCTTCAGTTCGTATATTTCACTGAGTGTTAAGATGTAACAAAATCATTAATTATCACTTACAACTAGAAATTTGGGGCAAAGCCCAACGTGAGTCCGCCCGGCGCCCTAAGTCCGACTGGGGAAAATTAGGGGGGGGGTAAAATTTTCCCGGCATCAAAGTCACGTGGCCCGAACTCAAATGCATTGGTATACGCCGAACGCGCATTGTCGACTTAGGGTAGGTCAACATGAGCGCTTATAACTTTGTTCGTAGTAAACCGAATTTCACAAAATTTTTTTGTTCAACGCACAAATTATTCTTCTCGTCAAAGCCGTTTAGATTTTGTCGCTATCTTCATCAGATTCAGAGATATTCGCGGTCAAACTCGAAAGTTGTCGTAAAACGTACTAAATTTCAGACGTTTTTCCCCTCCCAAATTTTAAGGGGGGCGGTGCCCTCAAATTTCGTATTTGCGTTAACACCCCAACCTAAAGGCGCGTCAAGTGCCACAGTTTCGTCGGGCTACACCCCCTAACTCCGAAGTTATAAGCGCTCCTTTATTACATTTTAAGCCAATTTCTGACTCCCCTTTGAAAAAAGTTGTAAGGGGGGCCCCAGCCCCCGGTGGGGGGGTGCGCTAGTAAGACTTGGTCATTCTCTAGCGCGTGTAAAAATTTGGGGGCGCAGCACCACCTAAGTGCCGAAATATGGTCTTCGGAAAAATGCGACTTAGGGTAGGTCAAAATGAGCGCTTATAACTTTGTTCGTAGTGGACGGAATTTCACAAATTTTTTTTATTCAACGCACAAATTATCCTTCTCGTCAACGCCGTTTAGATTTTGTCGCTATCTTCATCGGTTTCAGAGATATTCGCGGTCAAACTCAAAAAGTTGTCGTAAAACGTACTAAATTTTGGACGTTTTTTGCCCTCCCAAATTTTAAGGGGGCGGTGCCCCCAAATTTCGTACTTGCGTTAACACCCCAACCTAGAGGCGCGTCAAGTTCCAAAGTTTCGTCGGGCTACACCCCCTAACTCCGAAGTTATAAGCGCTCCTTTATTGCATTTTAAGCCAATTTTTGACTCCCCTTTGAAAAAAGTTGTAAGGGGGGGCAGCCGTTCCCGATGGGGGTGCGCTAGTAAGACTTGGTCATTCTCTAGCGCGTGTAAAAATTTGGGGGCGCAGCACCCTCTAGGGGCCGAAATATGTTTTTCCGAATAATGCGCTTTAGGTGGGTACGAGTTCACATCGAGATCTCCAAGGTAACTGGACCAACGTTCACCGGACTTGTTTCGCCTAACGCAGGAGGAATCGCGGTAGATAAAGTAAAAATCCGATTTTGAATATCTTCATCTGTTTCGGAGATATTTGCCGCCGAACTTCGAAGTCGTCCGAAATCGGGCCAAATTTTGCATGTTTTTGGCCCCTGAAATTTTTTTGGGGAAGGTTCCCAGAAATTTTGGACCGGCATTATAAAATAGTGCCTAGTAGTGACCATCGTGCAAAATTTCACGCCGGTCGGCCCACGCATCTCGGAGATCTCGCGCGGGAAAAAAACATCAGGGGTAAAACTTAAGTCCTTCCGAAAACTATCGTTTTCGGGCGGACTAATAAACAGTCAGATAAACTGTCATAGCAACAAACCCCCTTAGTGAAGAAGATGATAATGAGAATCAGCTGCAGGAGAATAACAACGCTCAGTGCAATGGCGTACTGCATCGCAAACACACACCACAGTAGCGTTAACAACGCCACACAATAATAGTCTAATAACAATAGGCCCTAATCTAGATGTTTTGAGGAAGACTTGGAGATGTCTCGAGCTTGTCAGGGGAAAGTCGCGTACGTGGACCGTGAAACAGGGATGTGATGAGAAAATATCGGGTTTTCAAACCATCGTGACATGTCGAGACAAGTCTTCGACGAGCTCGCGACAAGGTTGTTCTAATTGAATTTGGCTTATTTGCGTTGAAGTGTACAGATGCAACTTTTATTTTAAATTTCTAGTCTACGTTCTGCTTGTCATCAAATTAGCAACACTGCCGACATGTACGGTCGTCTGCTTAAACTTTGAGCTAAAAATTGTTTAAACGGTTACTCTTGCCATCCATGCGAAATATTTACACCCATTATTGGTTCATCTGTGCTTTTTCTTTTTCGACTTCTGAGTCTGTACTGGGGACAGACAGACGAACGGACAATACACGTAACGTGGCCAGGCTATTAGGACGGCCACATAACAGCAGTAAGTCGACTGCAGACTGACCACGGCCAAGATAATACGACTGTTACAGCAGGCTCCGCATGCTCCGAGGAATGCGATGATAAATACGACGATTCCGACGACAATGAGAGTGATTGCTATCGGCTCAACCAGCGGCTTGACGTCTATACCATCGCCCCGATTAACAGCGTTGCTCACCGTCGAATTGTAGTCGAACTGCTTCGACATATCTAACAGCAAACAGACCCTAACTATGGATAGCCAGCCAGCCAGCCAGACATTTTAATGTGAGTCTCTGCAAAGCAAGGCCAAATTATAGCTACGATGATTCCGTTTGTCTCTCGACTCTGTCACAATAATAGACTGACCTAATCATAGCAACAATAAATTAGAATAATAAATGAATTTTCTTCTTTCGTGCAAAATATCGTGCCAAAAGCAAAGTTATGCAGACTGTGACCAATAACTTCTGTTCTGAGATCAGACGGAAAACGATTACCGTAGCCGTTTTTTCGCATAGCCTACAAAAAATCTAAACTATATAGAACGTAGCGCGGCTTTTATGACACACCCGCGGTTCTTTTCACATTTTGCCACATTTTAACTAATCTAAATAGCTTGATTTAGTCACGGTACTTATATTTTTAGCAACAAATGTTCAATGTAGGTTTTGAAGCTTTGATGTCATTTTAAAAATAACTTGTAGACCTTATGGTCTATCAATATTATTTACATATTTAATTTTTATTTAATTTCTACTTTTATAGGTCTATTTTATTCAATTCAGTATATTCGAACAAAATGTACGTAGTTAGTTACGTGTAAATATTTATAGCCCACTGTGCATCAAAATAGACTTAGTAGGTCCATAGGCTAGGCCCTACTCTTCTAATTATTTTACAAGTCTGGTAATATTAATAAGTACAACTAAGCCAGATTTCATACAAATTATATACCTTTAACGTTTTTCAGAGCGGGTTCCAATAAGTTGTTGACTATGCCGTTAAGTGCAGTCATCATAAATGCGCCAAATCCAAGGCACGCCAGCGCAACTAACTGTGGCAAAACACAACATGAGATCGATTCATTTATTTCGTGCAATGTGCATGCACATTGAGACCGTCAGCTAGTTTAAAACCAGTGTCCCATGTTTGTTGTGACTTGTGGTAAAACAGCGTCTCATTGCAAAACCCTCTGATTGTCAAGTGGTTTTACACTGACACCGATTTAGGCGTGTAGGCTTAACTTTGCAAATACAAACTTTACCCGGATTTTTTTCTTGTTGCTGTCGATTGTAGGTCGACATTCTTGTCTTTCACTTCCAACTTTTTCTTACTTATTTTTGTCGAATGTCGGTAATGTTATCGTTAAGGCAATAATTTGTTATTAAGAAGTTGACCATGATACAAATATCAGAAAGACAACTGACGACTAGGGTCTAGCGTAGACGGTTAATAAAAGTTTAAATCAAAACTGAACATTGTCAAGAAATAAAAAGTTCACAAAAAATTAATTATTTGTTTTTCGCATGTTTTTTTTGTTTTCATTTTGTTTAGTCTGTATAAATGAAAAACATTTGTTTTTTGGGGATTACTTGAACTTGCATGCTAGGTATTGCCTATAAGCCTAAGCAATTTGAATAACTTTACGCGCAACAGCACCAACTGCTGTAGCGCGTCTTAGCCATCGCAATTCTGTCTGTCTGTCCGTCTGTCCGTCACACGGGTGGATCAGTCAAAAACGGTGCAAGCTAGGATCATCAAATTTTCACCATCGCTGCCTGGAAGACTCTAGTTTTAGGAACCGTAAAGCTTTTCCATAAATTCGAAGGGGGTCATTTCTATCGAGGGCGCTAAATGATAGGGGGGTAAGGAAAATTTGCGATATCCAGCCTATACGGCGTGGCCAGAGCGAGATAGTGGCGCCCTGTGGTGAGTACAAGTAAAACACTATACACATTTAGCCGTAAGTCGTCTGGCGCCATTTGGCGACTGATTTTGTTTTACTCAGATTTCTTTGAAACTGTAGCCAAAAGCCGTACAGATGAGATCTGCGGATGAAGACTACGGATCACTAGCGTGCGACGGTGCACCGCTGTTGCGAGTTCCTTTTTGCGTTAGCAGAGCTTTTCTTGTTGCAATAGCTTTTCACTATACCGTATTTGCATTTCGTTACAATTAACATCACCACTGTGATAGTAGGCCACGTAAAGCAACAGCAAAATAATTCCAAGATCAGTTTTGTCTTAATATCGTTTCATAAAATTATAAATAAAGTTTTAGTTCAAAATATTACGAATATTAATATGACTTTTGACACTTACGATGAGAAAAATGTTTGTGGTCACAAGGATGCATCTGCAGCAACAGTTGCTGATTCCCATTTTTGCTTGCCGAGTTAAATATCGTTAGGTAGCAGCTAAAATACTGACAACTTCCTTTTAGCCTCCAGCAGCAGTTATATGCAATATAATTACACAGGGTGCGGCAAAAAATTTCTTCTCAAATTGTTTGTTATTATATTAGCAACTGCTCGAAATGTTAACGCAAAACTTTGTACACTTACCAAGTATTAGCTGTTTTACAAAACGTCCTTTGATATTTTTTACTGTTTAAAGTTACGAATTTTATTGTAAGAAAACATCGTAATTTTGCACATTTAAAAACTTTGCGTTGTAGTGAATGAGAAACACGTATTGAAAATAGCTGGGTCCATTTCGTTGTTAGTGGCGTCGAAGTAAAGTACATTTTTCGTATAATCAAAGTCTGTACAATTTTTTTTTGTAAATTTGCGATCGCATTCATTGACATTTTTTCACCTAAACTAAAAGCCGTCGCTAAACTCAAACAGGCACTGCAGACGATCTGGGCAACTTGTCATCGACAACTTTGACAACGCTGTTAAAAACTTCACTAAATGTCAATTAGCATGTGTGAAAGCTGGCGGTGGGCACTTCGAGTTCTCGTGGTCACTGCCAAGTTGTTTGTTTTGTTGTTCGAATGTGTTTTTCTGCAGCGCAAACATGGAGCCATTTTCGTTCTGCATAGGGCCTACAGGCTACATTCTGTTGAACTTAAACGTGACAAATGACGATGTGGTTGCAGAAAAAATTCAATAACTTTGTCTTAGTTAAAGGTAATTGAATACCCTTCGGCGTTTTTGCCTGCGTAGGCTATAAATAGACGTGTGATATTTCGCTTCAGAATTTTCAGCAATTGCTAAAAATAACAAAAAAAATTAAAGGATAGATTTTTGCCGCACCCTGCAGGCCACAGCGCAGTTGATCGCTGGCTGTTCGGCTTCAGATTTACGCGGTGCGTTAGCGGCCGCATCCAATGGCAACAGATGTAAACACGCCCACATTGAATTTTACAGTCATTTTACAGCCTGTACAGCTCGTCATTCTATCCGCATATCGATTTGTAACGACCAGGTGTGATACTGATGGCATAACGTCATTGCGTCGCTCTGTGTAGGACATTTTGAGTGGTTCCTTGAGTGACGGATCTTTCGCCGTAAAGGTAGACTTGACATTAATCGAAGCCGAATATTAGCTGATGAGAACAGGCCTACTCAAAATTTTTCGATTTTAGAGGCCACCCAGACCAGCGTTCAAATTCTGTCATCCTAAACCGTTTTCTCAACAGCAAATATTTTTGGAATGAACAGCTTATAAACGTAATTAGCAGCAGCTACGGACGCAGTTGACGCCCTCCACAACTGTCCTACTAGCCTACCACCCAAGTATCAACGTCCAGGAGACAGTAGAAACCACCCAAGCTGACTACTGTAGTACCTGCAGTGCAGGTTTTACACTGCATGGCGTCGGCCTGATGTCAAGGTGGCATGCACACGATGTAAATCGATCTCTGCTGTACCAGCTCGACTGACAGTATCCGGCCCGCTAAAGGCCGGTTCACACTAGCCGTGTTCACGGGCCGTATTCACGGTCCGAGTGCGCGGCCCGTGAACACTGTTGCTTTTTTTCCACCCGTGTCCACGGGCCGTGTAGACGATATATCAACCAATCAGAAAATACCTTTTATATTTGTCAGCATTGCGAATAACGTAAGCACATCATTGTCATTGACATTATTAAATTATTTTCTTTTTATGAATTTCGTATTATTGTAAGTAGGCTTTATTGTAGAAAGTCTACTGACACGTGTGTCTATGTAAAAGACTCAGCTGTTTCAGACGTCTTTAATAGACAATCTTTGCACCAGTGTATTGCTCGTCTCAATAGCCAATGCCATTGTTTTCTTCAGTTTCATGTATAACGCAGTGAATAAAAACGTAACGAAAAACAATATTTTTATATTAAATCTGTCTATTTTGTTGGCAAAATTGCGCTTGAAATACTATATTTATCGTTGCGATGACACGGCTCATGCACACGGTCCGTGGACACGGTCCGTGTTCAAGGGGCACAAAACCAACAACCGTGAACAGGGGCCGTGAACGCGGGCGTAAAATTTAGTCACCCGTGTACACGGGACGTGCACAGGGGCCGTAAACACGGCCCGTGAACACGGCTAGTGTGAAGCGGCCATAATGAATGGTTTTGTGTGTATTTTAAACTATTTTTTCATGCCATTTTGCATTGAATATAGCAATCAAACGAAAAAAATAAAATTTTCAACTTCCAGCCGTGAACTTTTGTCCGTCATTTTCCAGTTCTGTATTTTCAAGCGACCCATTTGATACTCTCTTATGGCCTATACTGTTGCAAAGTTACAGAATCTTTGTGAGACAGCATCGTGATTTTGCACGTACAACTTAATGCTCTAATAAGTTTTTTTGCATTAAAAACCACTTGGCACATCATGTTGTTTGTGAGGTCAATATGACGTAAACTTTATAAACAAAATTTACAATATTTGTTTTATTTTCTCATCTTACTTATTGACAATTTTTTCGCTTAAACTGAAATCCGTCGTTGAACTTAAGCAGGCACTGCAGGTGATCTGAAAGACTGAGACGACTTGTCACCAACAAGGTTGTTAACTAGTAATTTGAGCGCAGCTCATGAGACGCGCGACAACCTTAGCAGTTCCGCATCGCAGGTTGTTCTTGTCTATATCCAGCGGCCAGCCATTTCGGTGCAATTTACTCTTAAAATGTGTGTCGCAGGCCACATCGCGAAAAATTTACGAAAAACTCCTTTTTGGGGGGTTCAAAGTCATTCAAGGTCATCGATGTTAATAAATCCAAAAAGCCCTTCACCAGTGCTTGTAATTATGTGCAGCATGTCTGTACCTATTTTTGCAACAGTTTTCACACTAAACGAGCGAATAGCGGTTTAATGGGCACCCCTTTTTGACGCCCTTGTCCGAAAAGTATTCTTTTACCCAAAGGCACGAAATTTTGTCACGATGAACCAGAGTTCTTGGGGCAGCCCAAAAGAAAGATTTCATAATTCTTGGTGTCACCATTTTGTGAAAAGTGCCAGGGTGTAACAGACGGACTGGATATAGGCAGGGTGTAACAGACAGACAGACGCTTAGACGATGGCTAAGACGCGCGAAGCATTACATGCTGTCGCGCGTAAAAACTTCAACAAAATTTTAACTGCATGTGTAAAAGACTGCAGTAAACACTTTGAATTCTTTATAAATTCATTGGCAAATTGTTTATGTTGTTCTAATGACATTCTTTTTCTGCAGCGCAAACATTGTGCGCTTTTCGTTTTACACACATTTTACTGAATGTAAACGTGAAAAATGACGATGTGGTTACAGAAAAAATAACTTTGTTGCAGTTAAAGATAACAAAATGCTTTTTTGGCATTTTTACGTGATTGTGAATAAATAGCACCGTAGCACGTGCTCAAAATTGCACGTTAAAATTCCACGCGGTTGCTCAAAAAAATAACAAACAACTTTAGGGGACTACTTTTTTCTAATGTACATATAATGTTGTGTGTGAAATTATGACACTGCATTACGTCATACGTATGTACAAATATGTGAAATATGTAACTCATGGCTAAATAATAAACGTTTGTTTTAAAAAGTTTTACAACCATTTAATTATAACAGCGTTTTAGGGCTATTTGAAAGCTATGCTACGGTATGATTGTGGCATATTTTATCAAATATTGGCCACACTAAAACTTCTGAGTAGTGATCAGCTATTACACGCCGCAAAGTGTTTAGAATTGGAAACACAGCTTAGACGAAATGTGGCAAGACAAAACAGCGTCTTGTGACGTTTCTGATCGTTTTCTCTTCACAAAACTTTGCTGTCTTGAAGCAAGCAGATGATAACCAAAGCCAAAACTACAAAGGCCACCTGCACACACGCATACATGCGTAGTATAGCTCTGTAAGTTCCATTTATGTATAAGTGTTTATAATACATTATTGTGTTGAGACGTATTCACGATGTTAATTTTTTTGGCATTCATGTGTGTATTGTAAATGTTTCAGTTGTCGAAAGTCGAATCTTTTGTTGCAGCTTGCTATACTTCCCTTATGCAAAAAATGCTCCGAGGTAAAAATAAAAGAGGCACTTTTCAGCGTATGCTTTAGGATTTTAATTATAAATATCAAGTTTCTCTCTGGCGTGCTTCCAAGTGCGTTTTAGGCCCAACATGCCTTCAAATCGACGGCGGTTGGGGCTTTGTCACCCTAGACCCCACATGAAGACACTAAAGACACTACAATGCTCAGACTCCCGTTGCCAGATTTTAGTGAGACGACCTGGCTAAAACAGAGAGAATGAAAAAAGAAAAGAGAAAAGAAAGACAAAAAGAGCGAGAAATAGACATTTTGGTCCAAGAACTCGGTGGGGGTTAGACAACCTTTGGTGGTACAGACCTGAACAATAAGTATGGCGACTGTAACGCCGATCGCTGTGTCTCGATGTGGTTCCAGTTCTTGCGTAATCTCGCCCCAGCAGCCCTTATACCCAAATTACAAACAGTCGATTATTTTTAATCTGAAAAGTAATATTAATAAGCTAATTTTTTTAATAAAACTAATATAATAGGCACGGGATACCAGCAGCCGGCCAAATATCCTATAACCTATATGACCGGTCAAATTTTGTCACCAGTCAAAGGCGCCCGGCCCTGTGAAGACCGAATATTTGACCGGTCACCGCCTTGAACAGTCTTAGCCAGTACGTACAAGCCATAGTGCTCATTGGTACCGACTAAGACTGTGTCCCTGCGGCGGTACGACGAGTGCGCATCATACCGCCGCAGGGACGGCGGCAGCCGAGCAACTGACGACCTCAACCGTAGCAAGTACGGTATCACGGATCCGCCAGTCAGCCAACTAGCACGTCAAGCCTAGCAAGGAGCCTGGCTATCGAGGTGCAATCGGCAAGTTTTTTTGCTTGCCTGCAGGAATCTCGAATTAACCACTCATATCGTGTGCTAAATTTTTGTGCTCATCATTGTCAAATAAATATTTTTAAAACGCTACTCCTAACCCAAACCCAAACCCTAATCTTAATCCTAATCCTAACTCCGTCCCAAACACTACACATAATATTCACGCTAATTCTAGTTAGTAGCGCGTATACAGTATTTAATGTCATTCGCTAGGGGGCGACTGCGATTTTTCGTTTTGACAGGTCAGTTAGCCTGTAAGCTATTTAACCGGCTGCCAGTCAAATAGTCACCGCGAACATAATAACACTGTATAAAAACAAAAAAAAACAAAGGCGGCGCCGCGTATAAACAATTAGGATTCCAAACATTTTTACCTTTCCACATCAACTAATTATCACTGGTGACTGATATATGGATGGACCACATTATTTATAGCTTATTTTTTCAGACCTCTTCCAACAAATTAGCATGTAAAATTTGCAACCTTTAGTAACGTTGAAGAGTGTTTTATATTATTGCATCACTGTTGCTGCCGCCGCTGCTGCTACTACTACTACTATTATTGTTGTTGTTGTTGTTGTTGTTGTTACTTTGTTGTGTCTACTATTCGTAAAATAAAATCTAACTGTATTCCTATATGTAAAAAGTATACATGTTAGCAAAATTAAGGTATTACAGTTTTCCAGTTTGAGTCATGATCTTCTGGCTCCACGGCGCACATCACGTCGAAGTCTTCACTGTTGCTAGCTCGAAATATACTCGTACTGTTCTTGCAGCAGACTAGGGGTGTCGTCAGATTGAAGCTCAGTTTGTTTCCATTTATCAAAGTTACTGCATGCGTCTTTTTCCAGTTTGTCGCCACCGAGAAATCTTCGTAGCTGTCGATGCCGCAGCACTTGAACTGTCACACGAGATACACATAACATCCTGACCTTAAATCACGCTTCCGTCTACTGCAGACGGCCTACAATAATGTTGCTCAGTGCACACCTTTCAATTGTTGCAGTCACTCACTTTGCCCGTGTGGTACCCTAAGACCACAGATTAAATAATATTTTATAGACAGTGCTGCAAACGCGTGAGCTGAATAGTACCAACAATTATACTTGAAAAAATGTTGTACGAAATGCGTTATTGTGCATGTAATGATGTAACCACGGTTTATGTTGAACTTGTTCTATTATGCTAAATGTGTTGCAAATTTGTGCAATATTTGTACCATGCATTTCGTTACGAGTACGGGTTTAAAGGCGAGATATATTTTTAAAACTTTAGAAAACTATTCGACTAGCGTGAATGAACTGCTCTGTGCTTACGTGGTACATAAGAGCATTGGCTGCAAGTGACGACGCTGATAAATCCTTGAAACCTTTGTACGGCTTGATGAATGACGAGTCCGCTTTTTCTCGAATTATGCCGTCAAACTGCAGCCAGCAAATTAACATCACAAGCACCATGTTTGTGACATTATCTGCAAGTGTTGTCACGCTAGAGGAACCAACAACGATAAAATAACGACTTTTAGGGGGCTACTCTTCTTTGGCGCTCGCGTGCGCAGGCCTCCTTGAATCTAAAAGGTCGAGACTTAGACTGTTAAAATCCACGTTAATGCTGAAAAATACGTGTGGACGTTGTCCTGGTTTATCTCTAGTTATTTCGGCGCAATTCATTGTTAAAATATGTGTCGCAGTCAGAAACCGCGAAAAAATTATTAAAACCCCCTATTTTGGGGTTTAAGGTCGTTCAAGGTCATCGATGTTAATACCCCTAAAAAGCTAGTCGTCAGTGAATGTTGCCTATCTGCAACCTTTTTTACACTTGACAAGTTAATAGCGGTAAATAACGACTTTTTGGGGCACTCCTCTTTGACATCCTTTTTTGAAAAGAACACCTTCACCCTCGTCACGAAATTTTGTCACAGGGAACTACAATGTACACCGTGTCTCAAAAAACAAGCCACTGCTATTTTTTGAATAGCTACGTGAACCATTGGCCAATTTAAATAATGTTTGGCACGCAAAACATTGCCAAAAAACCTAACGCAAATAACTGCAGTTTTGCTCACCTCACCTTAATAATGTCGTTACACTACCTAGTAAAATTTAGAAGTTGCAGTTTGGCCGTTTACAACAATGAATTCATGCTGAACAGTGCATGTGTCGGCTCAGTTAGACTACTGTTAGTTAGTTAGACTATTGTTTTACGACGGTGTTTATTGCAGACACCAAACAATTGACTAAGAGTTTAAGGCAGCTAAAAGGTTACAGTTTACAAAGGTTTCTTAAGGAATGTCCGCAAAAAATTTGATGCGCAAAAAGCTTGACTGCTTGCTTTCAAACATCAACAAACACGGGACTGCGGAAAGAGTTATGGGCATGCAGTAAGCGACCGTGCACTGCACATACGACTATCATTTTAAAGTGGATACAGTTAATGTTAAATAAGTAACAGATTTTCGTTGATTTTAAGTCAAGTTTCTTCGCACGTTGCATGCGAAAAACTATTCAAATCGGCCAATGTTTCACGGAACTATTTAAAAAATAAAAGTGGTTTGGTTTTTGAGACACGGTGTAGAGACACTTGGCTATATTATGGCGAAACCGCCAAGTTTCTATCTTATCTGAGCTTGAAATTCATCCATATATTTGTGACAATATCATTAATTATTACTTTAAAGTAAACAGTCAAAAGTAAAATAAAATAAACAGTCACTGTCGTAGCGACGAACACCTTTCGTGAAAAAGACAATGATGAGAATCAGCTGCACAAGAATTACAATGCTCAGCATCATGGCGTACTGCATCGCAAACACACACCACAGTAGCGTTAACAAAGCCACACAATCACAGGCTGAACGGTAGTTCAAGCCCTGTGTTAACGGCGACTTCTCTTTCTTATGGGAAAGCCAAAAATTCGACCCTCCACAGAATCAAAACCCCTATCTGATTG
>Ga0209671_1003031_pt1 | contig 15888 bp, 7 predicted proteins | sample WorMetHERISLAND2_2_FD_187401 | JGI IMG/M metagenome (GOLD analysis project Ga0209671, IMG submission 187401) | Marine gutless worms symbiont microbial communities from Max Planck institute for Marine Microbiology, Germany - Olavius geniculatus... | ecosystem: Host-associated > Annelida >...
CAACCGTACCAAATTTTATTTTAATCGGGCCAGGGGTTTTGATTCTGTGGTGGGTCGAATTTTTGGCTTTCCCATAAGAAAGAGAAGTCGCCGTTAACACAGGGCTTGAACTACCGTTCAGCCTGTGATAAAATGCAACATAGATAAAATGACACAAATGAGTCTACAGGGCAGTCTGGAGTGAAGTAGAAAAAAAATGTGAAAAAGTCCAAAATTAGCATTAAAAACTACAGAGAGAATAGGCGAATTATTGCCTTTTCGCCCCTTTGCCGTTTCACTGCCTGGCTTGTTCGCCCCCTGGCTGATTTGCTCCCTGGCTTGTTCACCCCTCACCCTGGACGATTCGCCCCCTACCCCATTGAATATATCGGTGATTCGTTATTGAGGCTTGTGTTACAATTTACAGAAAGGCAACAAGTAAGTGCATCGTCACGCCACTGATTAATAGTTACTTCAATGAACGCTATACCTGATGAAAAACTGCATAATAAGTGATCACAGCTCACTAAGTCAGACATCTTTGGTTTCATTGCAGCGGTGCAACTACAGATATACTTGCCTAATAACCACTTGACGAACGCCTAGATCTATAGACAGCGTCGGCCATCAGTGCAAACATTCTAAGGCGAGAAAGCGTACTAAAAAGCAAAAGGTGTCTCTGACTCTCTGTATAATAAAATACATGTATAGGCCTAATCATTTTATTTCATAATTGAACAAAGCATTTAACATTCACATAATCGTTTATTCTCATCATCATGCATAAACTGTTTAGGCCTAAAGACAAATATTACGTATAAACCTCAATATCGAATTACCGGTATTCAACGGGGGCGAATCGTCCAAGGTGAGGAGTGAATCAGCCAGGGGGTGAACAAGCCAGAGGGCGAACGAGCCAGGAAGCGAACAAGCCAGGGGGCGAATCAGCCAGACGGTGAAAAAGCCAGGGAACAAAAGAACCAGGGGGCGAATGAGCCAGAAGGCGAACCGACAAAAGGGCAAAAAAGCCAGACACTGAATAGGCAACATTTGTGCAGTAGCTAAATGTGTAATATACAAGGGTCATTCGATAATTTAGTTACAAAACAGCGTCATTCTGTTAGTTTTACAAATATTAAAAAAATAGTAAATATACGTTTTGTAGAGAATTTTATACTGAACATATGCATAATTTTTTTCATGATGATGCCATTATTGTGACATCATCTGTTCACAGAACACAGTTTGCGTGTGTATTATTTTCTCCACCAGTAATCTATCATAACTCACAGCTAACAAACAGCATAGAAACGATAAAAAACAAATAAACTTAACAAGTTAATGTCACCTCTTTAAACGCTGAAGATCAGTGATTATTTTTTTTAACATATCGACCGAATTTGATCAAACATTTGTCCCATCTGTCAACAAGCTTCTGAATGCCCGATGCAAAGAACGATATTGCCCACTGTCCAAGCCAGTGACGAATGACTGATGGCACCTTGGTATCTGATGCAAATTTCTGCGCAGCTGGTATTTTCTTACACCATCTTGTATTACTGGTTACGTAAAACACTTGTAAAACACTATAGACTGGACACATAAACTTATCAGAGTGAATCTTATTTGTATTAAGTCTTTTTGTAGACAAAGATGAATAATGCCACGCTGTTCATTACAGGACGATTTTAGAAGTAACGTTGCCGTATATAATGCTTATAAACGATGTCACACTGACGTCATCGCAACAAAACTCACAGCTAGTATTCAGAATTAAATTCCCTACTAAAGTATATTTCGGATTTTTTATATTTGAAAAAGTGGCAAAATGACGCTGTTTTGTAACTTATTTATCGAACGACATCAAAAGCAAAGCTTAAATGACATAATATCCTAATTAATCTGTGAATGTGCATGTTGTTGCACTTTATCACTGTGCTTAATTTGTGTATTTTATTTATACATTTGCTCATTTTGTAGAAAGTGTAATTATAAAGTTAATTACATAGAACAGGAAATCCACGAATTATTCTATCTTACACAACATGTACCAGCACTCTAATGTATTAGTACATTCAGGAGACCAACACAAGATCTGCAAAAACGTGTACAATTTTTCAGCAAATGAAACCTTTCAACTCATAATGCTGACATAAAAATGAATTCATAACTCAATGCAATACATACTTTGGCACTTGATCAAACTCTTCGTCAGTTAGATGATCGATGGTAGGTATAAAGAGACCTTCTATTTTTTTACGTATCTTGGAGCATGTCGGCTCGGGCGTTTCTTCATCGGCTTCAATGCATGGCGTGTCAACAACGCGTCCTTTTGAACTGTGATACATTGGCGTTGATGATTTACCACCTCCTTCACCAGTACTGCACACCACACGACAGCACTGTCAACTTGGCGCAGGCAGTTAACTAGACACAATGGGGAACAGTGCTAATCATTAGTCGCAACCTGTAAACACTTAATGGTTTATAATGCAGCAAATGACTGGCGATTGGCATAAGCTCTATGTCTATGTTTACAGGTCTAGGATTACACTCTGCACAATAATTAAGTTGTTTTCAATTTGCACAGTTGTTCAACAGTACACCAACACAAATGTATGACATAATGACTCTCAGTATATACATGATATTTTGCAGTGGACACACTCAAGCCTTCTCAAGGACGTTTTTGAAAATGTTGCATCTCGCAACATCATCGCTTTTGTTAAAGATATCAACTTTTACAATCGTATATAATGTTGTTTTTACATTAGCTTAATAGCCTTGATCTTAACAAGTATCTTAACTTTGCTTTTAATACATATATTAACTGCTTTTAACTAATTTTAACCATGTATGGCACTGAATGGCCTATATTGATGTGCTGTTAAGAAACTTCTCACTCGCTCACTATGTGATACTAAGAATAAGAAACTTCCAACAATATAACACAGACCTACTGTTATTAGTACTCATCACAGTTGGCAGCTGGTGTGAGGCTTGACATGCAGGCAGATGCTCAAGACTAGACTGCATTCTACTGTTAAAGATCTTCACACACTCATGCATCGACTACATGTAAAAACAATGCAGTTTCAGGTCACTTCTCTGCTAATCACCCAACACCACTCTTCAATTCAACAACAAGTGAAATGTCATGCAACAAAACTCCAAAAACCTGTAACCATTAGCAACAAAACAACAGGCAAAGAGAAAAGCATGACGTAAGGTTAAGCCTTCGTGCATGTTCTAGTTTTAGCAGCCTAAAGGTGACATCACAAGACAAGTTCTGTTTTGTGACCTAGTCAAGATAAATCCAATACTCATCGCTGCAATAATCTAACATTTTGTGTACTGACAAACTACGGTAAACAGACTTCACATCATTAATCACTCAATCATTTCAAACAATTAGCGATGTTCCTTTGTCACTGGAATCTTTAGTGCAATTTTGACCAAATGCAAATAAAAACAAAATTTGTTATGGGTATCAGCTCCCAATCTCAGACCTTACTGCAAAGTTCAAAGTTTCAACTTCGTATCTGCTGCACTTTCCAAGATATCATCAGATAAACTGTGAACAAACTGTTGCTTATAATCAGCCAGCCACCCACCCAGCAAGTAGCCATCAAGCAACTTAGTTTGACACCACACAGCCTCAGCAAAAGAGATATGAAATTCCGCAGAATGTCACGGAAACATGGAAACTATGTGGCAAAAGCAAGGCTCCACAGCCTGGCTTCAATTACTGAGGCTCACACAAGACTGTGAACTTTAGTGATCATATCATCACTCACTGTCAAGCGACATCAACTTTTTATAAAGATTACTAGAAACAGTGGCAGATTCAAAAGGCAAGGAAGAAAAGGATGGCACACCCCCCCATTTACTAGATCAAAAATGCATTATTTCTGCATAAATTTTCCGAGAAGAGAACTATGCAGAGTCTACCTCTACCCTTCCATCACTCCCATTCCAAAATTCTGAATCCACCAATGACTAGAAGTAGAACATACTGACAATTACCTCAACAGTGCTTAGATGCGTATGACGTTCAATGGCCAGTTTATGCAACTGCTTGAATGCATCTTCCAGTTCTGCAAGCTCCAACTGAATTGACTCAACCAGGCTACCAGCTCCTGGGTTATAAATCAACATCTTTGGAACAACAACATTCTCTCGCAAACTGCTTGTTTGTGCTATACAATTCTTAGCATGTTCCTGCACAGAATTCAAGATGTCGGCTGTCGCATCCATTGCATCTACCTAAACATACATACCAAGACCATAAAAGCAGAAATGTAGGTTTATATTTTATGCTAAGATGACTTTAACTAACAAGGAAACTAGGTAATTACTAATTCAGTCAGCCATATAGTCGGCAAATGAAACTCAGATCTTACACAGTCCCTATGAAAGATGAGTGAGCAGCATGCTCTGTTAACCACGAACATGTGATCTGTGCAATGTACAGCGTTCCTACTGGTCTTCTGTAGCAAAATTCCCAGACTTTTCCAGTCATGGAATGACATTTCCCTGACCTTATTGAAACAATAACCCTATCGCACCAATGTCAGAAAAGGTACACTATATCATAAGGTGATGAAGCCGTATTAATGGAGCAATAGGCAAACAACAGAGGCTCTGGTTGGGGGGTCAAGTGAGCGAAACCCCCTGAAGCTAAAACACTTCTAGCTTTTGGATGTTTAATGGAAGCCGCAGATTTGCCTGCTTTTTAATATTTAGACATAAACAAGAAATTTGAGCTAATGCTCACGAAACGTGCAAAAGCCTATAGCAGTTTCAGTTCACGCTAAGTTAATATACAAATTCCAAATTCTCTATCTGGATCGCATAACGATAGTAGTGTGGCGCCACCTTGTGAATGGCATAGGCGCGTGTGGCATTGGCGACGGTGGCGCCTCTTTGTGAATGATATAGACTTGCGCAGCCCGATATTGCGAGAAAAATCCGTAAAACCCCCTATTTTGGCGTTCAAGGTCATCCAAGGTCATTGAATTCGGCGGCAATCGAAAACCAGTGTACGACTTCATATTAGTGATTAATAGTAACCTAAGCCTTATCTCGCACCGTTACTGAGATACAGCGAGTTATTGGCCGAAAATCGCAAATTTTGACCACCCTCTCTCATTTACCCCCCTTGTTCGGGGTGACCCCCTTCGAATTTACGAAAAAGCTTTCGGTTCCTGAAACTAGAGTCTTCCAGGCAGCCGATGGTGAAGATTTGGAGATCCTAGCTTGGACCGTTTTTGCCTGATCCACCGGTGTGACAGACAGACGGACAGACAGACAGACAGACGGACAGAATTGCGATAGCTAAGACGCGCTGAAAGCATAGCCGCTTTCGCGCGTAAAAAGAACTCCATGTTTTGTGAAACCAATCCCTTAAGATGTCATTAACTCAAAGACTATCGACGCTTTCAAGTCGCAGCTCAACAGGTTAAAAACCAAAAAGATCGGCTTCTTCACAGACTGACTGTCTGCTAAGCCAAATTGCCACGTCGGTTTCAACTCTTGTAACCAGGTGTAACCGCACCTGGTAAGTTCTTTTTTAACTTCAATTTATACTTCTATGAAATTTTAAATACACAGACTAGAGATGACCGGGAATGACTTCTTACATTCCCATTCCCTCCCATTCCCATGCAGTCAATTCCCATTCCTTCCCATTCCCATTCCCAATTTCGTGACCAATTCCCATTCCCATGGGATTCCTACTAGGCTTTTCCCATTCCTTCCCATTCCCAAACAATCGTTCAATCATTGTGGCATAAACAATTTATGGCCAATCGAAGACTCAAGCCTGTTTGTTGTTGATCCAAAACTGATCACAACAGTCAGCATCAGCATCATGCTATGCATTACTAACATCAAAAAGTCACAATACAGAAAATACACTTAATGGTAGCCCTACTCGAATTTGACCAAAAACAATAAGCCTATTTATTGTTTTCTAAGCGGAATATAAACCTAATACTTCATCCTCGAATAGGAATTTGTTCCCATGGGAATAAGGGCCATTCCCATTCCCATGCAGGTTGTTTCTCATTCCTTCCCATTCCCATTCCCAATTTTGTCATCAATTCCCATTTCCACGGGATTCCCATTCCCACTGAGAATTCCATTCCCATGTCATCTCTAACACAGACAATATACTGTTGCAATTCGTAACTATCCGGCAACGATATCTTCCATAAAAAATAACATTTTGTCGTACACAATAACTAACAAAGTGGAATTTATAATTTATAGTTATAAGCTGCATTCGCATCTGAAATCTGAGCCGTGTATAACAAGGCTAAATTTTGTCCTGAGAGGATTTTGTCCGTTTCAATTTGAAGCCTAATTTGTGGTCAACTACTACAGTTCCCGGAGTTCCGCTTCCAGTTGGCAGCAACGTTTGTTTTAAATGAATTAACCGTGTTAGTATTTACACAAATATCAAACTACACATAGTAATTTCCCACTTCAAGTCATCCGTTTGTTTAGTTTAATGAATTTCACTCACAACCAGTAACTTTTTCGATTTGTTTACACTTTCGAAACTACCGCGATCGCTCGTACGTCAATAAATAAGTAAACAACATGTGCGTACGATTGACACTTTCTGACTAGTAGTCACGGTGATTGCAATCCCGGGATTAAATTGTCAATCCCGGGATCCGGGGTTGAGAAATTTGTAATCCCGGGATCCCGTTTCGGGATTAGGCTTACAGATTGGTCGTTGTATTGGTATCCACAATGGACTTATTTCATGCATAGGATGTAGTATACACCCATACGAAAGGCATATTCGAACTGTAGAAAGTGACAGTAACTGCCAAAATACAAAATTACTGTGCACAACAAAGTATAAAACCCTAGCCTACATAAATATTTTATCCATCTGACGGCTAAAATTTTTATTTGTCTCTTTTTGCACGCGAAAAGTTACAGTTTTAACTAATTTTTGTTCTGCCGACATCCCGGGATTAAGACCGGCCGGGAACCGGGATTGCAATCTCTATTTCTGATAGGCCGTGCGAATTCTTGTTTCAAAATTATCGCAAGCACGAAGAGAAAAAATGAGCAAAAAAGTTTAGCTGCCTAAGGTGTCATATCGGCTTTGCAAATGTCGCCAAACCTGATTTTACTTTCACGGTTGTTTGCCCACGGACCTGAAATGACTTGCAAGACGACGTGACTTCAGATTCAGCCATCACCATTTCCGTCAGCGTCGCTTAGCGACGGACCAAAGTCAAGAACGAATTTGTGAATGAATTTGTGAATGTTGTGATACTAGAAATGAAGTTTAGTTGAGACTGAAGTCTGTGTTTTTTAAAGGTTGCGTGACAGGGCTTACCTAAAAGTACTTCTTAGTTCTTAGCTACTGAGTGGTCTGCGCAGTTCACAGCTCTGGTATTATTTCAGACATTTTAGAAATGTTTGGCTTTTTGCAACAGATGTATATTAGTTTAATAATCAACAGAAAGTTCAACTGCTGCAAATTGTCTTAAACTAGGTCTAGCTCTGAGCCTCTGTCAGTCAAGGCATGTATGACCATGGCTTGAAACTTGGTCCGAAAAAATCTAAAAACCTCTTAAGTCCAATTTTAGGTCAAAAATTTTTGCTTGTCGTGAAATTTATTACATATTTTATTCGTACTTTAATTGGCATTTTTGAGTTATGACGTTAATCATGTACGTCATTATGTCGTTCACTCATAAGAAGGTGTATAACATGTTTTACCTAGATCGTAATTTTGTGCATGGCATTCACCATAAAAAACTTTAAAAACCTAAACATTTTTTAAAAACCTAGGTTTTTCAGCCCTGCGTATGACAATCTTTCTTGGCCTCTCCAGTCTCCACTCACAATCTCACTTCCTGTGTGATAACCAAATTACGTACCAAGATCGTCTATTGCAAAATCATAATCAGCCAACTATGATCAAATACCAAATTGGTTAATTTCTCACGCCATTAACTAGCTAAAACTAGGCACTGTGCAGACAGTACTGTTGGTGAATGACTGCAATATAGTACGGAATTTCAATGGGGAGCTAACAAGATCATCGGCTGAACTAAACTACAGTTCAAATTCCACAGAACGAATGTCATATTTTACACTCCTGAATATTGCTTCACATTTTAACACTACATTTTTGCACAGAATGCATTATGCCTCAAATACGGTAAACTACAAACCATCTAACTGATTTCAAAATCAGGAAAATTAACTACAAGCAGAGGTACAACGATGCACATGTCAGTAGTTGCTGACAATTGGTGCCAGCCAGTCAGTATATGTACAGAGCCAATCAGTGAATGCACCACAGCAACGCTATATACAGCACAGACACTGCCTTTCATGCAGGGCCAGATTTAGGCATGCAGAGACTTACATAGAGGCCCCCTACATCAAAATGCAAAAAGTCCTTTCCACTCATCCAGTTTATACCATGCAGGCAAGTCCACTTTTCAAGCAGTTCATATAAGCAACCTAATTTGAACTGATTTTTAAGCATGCCATCTCTGGCAGTTTTCAGACGAGTTCAAAATGACAACAACAAAAATCTGTTTCGTTATATTTTTACTCCTCGCACGCTACGTTCCTAATATAGCGAAGAGGAGTACATGAGATCAGTGTAATATTGAGAACCGACCGACCAACGACCGACCTCTGTTCCTGGAAGAGCCTTCCTGGAAGAACTTCAAATGGCCATCTCCGTAATGGTGCCAGATAGATGCATGCGTTGAGGTATAACAAGACAAATGGCAACTGGCGTCATCGACCATTATTGAAAATTTTTGTCCTCTCACTTTATAAAATCAGGCAATATTTTATGAACTTCGGGCAGACAATTTTCAATCGCCAATTTCTCTAATACGAGCCGAAAGGAATGAAAAAACTCTTAAAAGAATACAAAAGAAAATGATGCGCGCGAGGAGTACATTAGATTGGTCACAATCTAAATATTTCTTGTTACAACATGTATAAACTATGGAAGTCCCTGGGCATCTGCCCCACTTGCTCATTTCTAGAGCTGGCCCTGCTTCTATAACATATGCAAACAATGGTCAGCATGATGCAGCCTAGTTCTCACTGCAAACAGATCATGATGACAAAGAAAATACATCGCACAACACAAGGCCAAACGTAAAATCAGTCAGAGCAAGCAAAAAATAACTTAACACAGGACACTCATTCTGAGCAGTAACGATTATCAATAATACTTCAATTGATTTGGAGCTGCGACAATTTTCGGACAAAAGATGAAATAAAAAATCCACTTTAAATCTGAAACAAACTTAATGTAATGAACCGATTAGGAGAAATACACAAGAAATACTGAGAATAACTATCTCTCAAATGAATCACATATTGTTAGTTGTGTTGGATCTTAAAAAGTTAGCACATACAGTATGTAAATTTAACTACAATAGTACGTAATTACGTGCTAATGCACACATGCAAAGAAATCATCTACTAATTGCTGAATACATCTACAAAGTGCAGTTGAGACCAATATTTGCACATGTAGTCATTTATGACATATTAGCAATTACAAACTAAACACGTACACATCACAGGCACAGCAAATACGAGAAGACAAGCTAATAGCTTAGAGCAAATGTTGTTTGGGATCATAGAAATGAATAAATATAAGTCTGTGCATATCTGCAACTGTTTTTACGCTAGACAAGCCTTTTGTGACGAAATTTCGCGCAACTGCGTAAGAGGCTTCTCATCGAACTAGGGCGTCAAAGAGGGGTACTTCCTGCAAAAGTGATTATTTTAATGCTAGTGACTCGTTTAGCATAAAAACGGTTGCAGATAGGCACAAACTTGCTGCTCATCATAGCAAGCACTGGTGACAGGGTTTCCTGGGGTATTAACACCGATGACCTTGAATGATTTTAGACCTCCCCAAAAAGTGTTTAGTGAATTTTTCAAGATTTTAAGCATCAGCACATATCCTCAGACTGAACTGCGCCGAAAACTGCTAAAGATAGACCAAGACAACTTGCATAATATGTAATTTACAGCACCAAACGCGAATTTTAGCAGTCCCAAGTCCCGCCCCTTAGTTCAAGGAGGCCTGCGCATATGAGCATCAAATACAGGTACCCCTTTAAAAATTGGCTATTTTACCGATGGCGGCTCGTCTAGCGTGAACGCATGTTGTTGCAGAGAGGCACAGATAAGCACTGGTGACAAGCTTATTGGTGGTATTATAATCAATGACTTTGAATAAAATCCTCAAAATAGGGAGTTTTGGTGTTACTTTTTTGCGATTTTCGAGGTAAACCAAGACATTTTGCGAGCAGGAACTGCTAAGGCTGTCACGCGTCTCATGAGCTTTGCTCAAATTACTTGTTAATTCTACGATGCAGACAGACAGACAGGCTGCCTAACAAAGATCAGACAGAAGCGGCCGAGCCGGGGCATTAAAGACCGCGTAATGACGGGCAGAAAACGTCACACAATCGTTTGGACAAACAGAGAGTCAGACAGTGTTTGAAAAAAACTCTATGAGCTTGTAGTAATAGTAGAGTCGAATCAAATACTGTATTATAAATGCACATGCGGTAGTATCAGTGAAACTTGGTGGCGTTGGCACAATGCCGTTGCACAGAGCTGACAGCACAGTAATGTTAAAGCTGCCAGCTGCTAAATCGAACGACCCATTGTGCGGCGAACAAGGTGATAGGATGTGAAGTGGACCATCCCAATAAATATGGGGAGTTATCTTGCAGTCACCTTTGCTGCTGCAAGTTCGGTCGATCAGTCAGATCGACAGACAGACAGTGTGACAGACTGACGAAGATTGCACTCTGCTCTGCCTAAATCCTGACAATAAGGCAATGTTTAACAACATTTGCAAAAAGCAAAACTTTAACCAAAATGGCAATACACCAAGTGGTATCATTAAACACCATTTACAGATAATTCTTAAATCTGTGTCAGCAAAGTAGAGTAGTAGTAGAGTAGAGGACTGATAATGGAAAATTCTTCAAATGACCTTACTCAGCATTCACACTACGGATAATATCAACATTTTAATAAGACCAAGTAATAAATAACACAGAGTAGGTGAGCGCATTAAAGGTTAATTTAACAATATGCACTATATAAATTTACATTTTACTTACTTACTTACTTACAACTTACGACATATTTCTGTCAGTATATTCACTTCATACATTTATCCTCAGATATGAAGTCAGCCTACCTTGTAAATTCTACATTTCATAACCAGCATCAAACAGCAGAAGTTAAAATACCAGCAGATAATCAGCCACTGAAACATTTACACACATATTTACATGATACTTCAGTAGCAGATTATCGCAAAACACACCATATAGTATCTAACAAAATTTCAAATACTGCACTCCATCAACATGCTAATGCATGCTGCTTTTAAACTTTAAGAAATATTAACAAGAACCAAAGTCAGTAGTCATTTGGCACTAGGCGGCGTCGCTGCATCTCCAATCTCTAGAGTAGCCAAAACTTGCAGTATAAATTTTGACTGGAGAAAGAGGGATTTGACTCTGAAATCTCCTTTTATCATGGGAGATTGGAACATGTGTCTAATACAGTGTTACTAGGGCAACATGAAAGTACCTGCCATATGGCATCTCTTTCTATCCAACAGCTTCAGCTGAAAGCAGAATGAATGAATGAATGTGTAGGGTTTAACGTCCCACCCAACACAGTATAGATCATTTTCGGAACAGCCTTTCCAGGCAAAATGCACATACATAGACATAATAATAAAACAGTAAGTTCAACCTTCACGGACAACCCCAATATGAAACAACCTAAACCTAACAATGTAAGAACTCGCCATTATAATTGTGCATATGTAAGACTAATAGCAGTTCCAATAATCTTCCCTGATATCCTCCAGACAGTCATCAATCTCATAACGCTGTCTATTGGAGAAGACATGAGGCAAACAAATGGAGAGACTGCACTAAAATAACATCTGTTGCAAGAGCTGGCATCACTACCATAAACTCATAAGTTGCAAATATCATTGTTGAATGATGAATTGCTGATGGTGTACAAATACGACATCAGCAAAGTTTGTAAGTCAAAAACTACAAATTTCAAGTGTCTTATTCAACTCAATAACATCGACGTCAACGTGATGTCAGTATTAGAATGAAATGACCTAAAAGTACTGTATAACATAACCAATCGATCAACCAAGCAATCAATATATTTAAATAACTAAATATTATACCCAAATCTACCAAAAAACAATAAATCAGTGAATAACAGTAACACTATTAGCACAGTACATTATATACGCCGAAGGTGTAGTATGCACACGGCCTATCACGGCCGTGGTAGTGCTATTTTGGCTTACCATACCAAGCTCACAGCACTCGAAATGATAATTTGACCAAGACATGGCAGTGCATCCATAGCAACATCGATGTTGCAGCGCTATGAAATACTGAAACAATCCTTTGTTATGGAGTGTTTGGATGCTGCTAAATAATCACCCGTGTACTGTCACATCATACTCATTATTTTTCACAAAACGTTGAGTCCAAATAAGGTGAATTTAACCAGAATTTGTGTAAAGTTTGTGGTCTGCGTATGCGAACCGACATACCCAATGAGCTGAACGTATCATTTCGCTCACAAAATAGTTCCATGCAAATTGCATTTTGTTATGTGTTTTAGCACATACTTTATGTAGTGCTAATATCACTAACATCTAATATCAATAACAAAGTAAAATAAGTGCAACACAATATTACACAAGAACACAATGCAACGAAAATATGTGGCAAGTGTATCGGGCTCGGCATGTATATATGTACTGTGCTATTAGTATCATTGAATGTTCGTAGTAACACATAAAAATCTAATTAACAAAGCACAAGCAAACAGCTATAAGAATTTCTAGTGGTTCTGCAACTATCTAGATATACAGTAACACACAACTGACTAAAGCATTCATGTGACATATTCTCTGTGTCTAATCTCTGGTATTTCACTATTGACTACCATATCACAACAAACTGACACAGCCATCCTTGTTCTTGCTAAACTTAACGGTCAGATTCAGTTCTGAAACAACAAATTTTTATGGTAAAATTAATTTTCGCTACATTTTGAGCACAGCTAGGCATGTGAGAAATCATGTTTGGCAGAATTAATCATCCAACTAAACTCAGCCAGGCCACATTTCCGACAATGGCAAAATGAATACCAAGGACATGCAAAACAATATACAATGACAACAAACAAACAAAAAGAAAATGCAACACTATGCCACCAAAATACGACTCTATAAAGGATGATGTCTTTTGATTTTTCCTGCCTTAGCACGGATCATATGCCTACGAGCTACACTTTATAAACAGCCAATGTATGTAAATTTCAGGAAGCTCCCAAACAAAGCAGAAAACAAATCCACATGCATTAAGATCCAGCATGGTTGACAGAACCTCACACAATCTGCAGAGCATCAGTTGCTGCGACAACCTATTTGCTGTAACTGTTGGGTTCGATGACATACTTGGGTTCATCGGTAGCAAGTCGATGCCTCAGTACGTGTTTACTCAGGTGATCGCTGCGCATGAATCGCTTTGAACATACGAGGCATTCAAACCTCTTCTCTCCTACAACAGACACATATACACTATTACACCATTACAGAACTGTACCGGACTTCTGCTGTAGCAAGCAAATGAAACGCTCGTTGAATTTAGCCAACAGGGATGGCATAAAAATCATAGGAGACAACATAGAGATGTTCACGTATGGGACACAGTAGGATGATGGATGACTGCTGTCTAGTTGCACCAGTTACAAAGTACAATTCCAGCCACAATTCAAGTGATATACTGTTTCCGTGCCATAACACATTCATTAGCTACAACTGCAAGATGTAACCAGCATGTGACTGTATAGCTGGAATTACAGACTTGAAATGCATCTCGAATGTATCAAAAGCTTCTCAGCTTTACAGTAAGTATTCTCTTAAACACTATGCACAGTAATCCTACTAGTACTTACTACATATTTGTTAACACTTTCTTATCATATGACAATAAATAAGCTTAAGTATCTTAACAAGTAAGGTTTGAAAAAAAGGATAATGCCAGTTTGTTGCTACTGAAAATCTATTATAAAAATAAAATTCAAATTAATTTCAAAGTTTATCAATCAAAATCCACGTTGAAAAGCTGGATTTGATCCCCAAATTTGGGATTAATCAATTAGTTTTAAGTTTTACCAAGAATCATCTAGTACATCACATCATTGATGATGATGATGATGGAAGTTGTTCCACCAGTGCACAGCCCTGTTCAGCAACAAGTTAAGACCATGCCCCTCAAAGTACACTTCCAAGTAAACTAAAAAAGCAGTAAAACTGGCAGTGATCTTAAGAACTAAAGTGCGATGACAGTAACTCGTGACAGATGATATGAGACAGGTTACAATGATACCAGTATGTGTCCTGTTGTGTCTCGTCAGTTCATCAGAGCGAGCAAATTTCTTTTCGCATCCAGGCCAACCACACGTGAAAGGACGTTCACCTTCACAATAACAAAAAGTGTTTCTTACTGCAATACAGATGTCAGACATCAAACTGTGACATGGACATTAATACTGCGTAAACTTGACTGAACTGTTTGTTTATAAGTAAACAATACAAGTTCTACAATAATAAAAATATTTCACTAAAAGCAATCTATAAAGCAGTAACTTGCTACACTGTTACAATAACCAGATAATTTATTTTTACATGAGACAGCAGCTACTGCTGTAGCACGTCTTAGCCATTGCAATTCTGTCTGTCTGTCTGTTTGTCTGTCTGTCACACAGGTGGATCAGTCAAAAACGGTGCAAGCTAGAATCACTAAATCTTTACCATCGATTGCCTGGAAGACTCTTAGTTTCAGGATCAGTAAAGCTTTTCCATAAATTCGAAAGGGGTCACCCCAATCGAGGGTGCTAAATGAGAGGGGTAGGAAAATTTGCAATTTTCAGGTAATACTAAAATTCATGCACTGGATATGGTGCTAGGTGTCATCTGCTGTCAAGTCTAAACGAAACATCGTTGTGAGCTTAGATTTCGCTTACACTGGGCCTTCACACATGCATCACTGTCGCGTGTTCCCCTATGCATTAGCTGGGCTTTTCTTTTATACTAGGCAATAAAGCTAGAACAAGAGACACAAACTACATCTTTGTCTCAGTTCTACAGTTAAGCAATAGCACGTTTGGCTGCTTGGCAGTGAAAAATAGTGTGATGCTCCCAGCTCCCTGTACTCAGCCTTTGACTGCAGAATTATTTTAGCATCAGTGGTTCTTCCAGCTTAAAGCTGCAGGTGCTATAGCACCTGTAGACTTCGGCTCAGCATACCCAGTTTAATGTGCATAACACACTAGCCAATGGGATCATTACACTAAGTAAAGGCCATCCTGTCCAGCGGGGCTCAAAGTGGAGCACAGCACACTGAGATTTGTGTGGACAGAGCCACCACTGTATACCATTACACTAGCGGACTACACTCCCTGTCTGCTTGATCTTTGCCATAGTATCAGCCTGTGGCCTCGATTTTTTGACTCAACTCGACCTGCAACCTCGATACACAATGCTACACTTAACACTGCAGCATAACACAGCACTTACGCTACGCTGCAGCGTAGCCGCTAGCTATAATGATGCTGATGATGCATCACCATGGTGACGATGTCTATATGATGTCACAGCCAATCACGGTCAAAATTGAAACATCCCTCTTTTATAGAATAGATAACTTCATTCTGAAAACTCCAAATGATACATGACAGGGACTGTTGTCGCTGACTGACACAATACTGTACACAAAAGCTTCAAGCTGATATGGTGGCATCAAGTTTTTTTGC
>Ga0209671_1003032_pt1 | contig 15887 bp, 8 predicted proteins | sample WorMetHERISLAND2_2_FD_187401 | JGI IMG/M metagenome (GOLD analysis project Ga0209671, IMG submission 187401) | Marine gutless worms symbiont microbial communities from Max Planck institute for Marine Microbiology, Germany - Olavius geniculatus... | ecosystem: Host-associated > Annelida >...
AATTTAAATAATAACAACTGTAGGCCTATATTCCAACATCAAAAGAAATAAAATATAATATAATCAATAACATTATAGTCGTAAAATTAAATTAGTTTATTACAGCGTTACAGTTCAAAATCACATTGTATGTTTTGGAGTGTTAACGTTTTTTAGCATTTTTTCTACGTTTTGCAACGTTTGCGTCATTTTCCATTGTTAGCTACAGCAATTCCGCACCATATATTCTGCAAATTACCAGTACGTGAAGCTCGGAAGGTTGGCAGTAATTTGCGGAATCGGACTGATCACTTGATCATACCTGTCAACCAATCATCTTCATTCCGCAGATTTCATTTCGCAAATTACTTTCCGCATTCCGCATTTCCGCAAAATACCCATCATCTAAGATTTATGCCGTGACTATAGAGCCGACAGTCGGCCCTTGTACTAGAGGGCTGACAGTCGACCGTACACTGTCGTAAGAGACTGCCTACGGCAGGCAGTATGACGGGTTGGCAGTATGAGAACCCGTCATACTGCCGCAGACAGACGCCCTCACAGCAGCTAGCCACTGATGAGGTCAACCTTAGCAAGGTACAATGCCAAGGTATCACGCCTTCATACCAGTTGGCCAGTCAAGCCTGGCAGCACTAGATTTGAATTCATAACCAATTTTGCAACCTTAATTTGGGTGTGCATGTGTGGCTACATAATTGTATGAAATAATTAAATTTGCACACACAGGCTTGCAGGCATCAACGCGTTGCCGTCTAAATAGGCCTGAAGTCTTCTCTGTATAATCCTGTCCAATACTTTGGAAAGAAAAGACAGGTTAGACACAGGTCTGAAATTCTTTGGGTCGCTGACGTCATTTTCGTTCTTTTTTAGCAGTGGACGAACCACTGCATGCTTGAAGTCGGATGGAAAAATACCAGACGCCAACAACTTGTTAAAAAGCAGTGCTATGAAGGGCAACAACGGCCTATGTCCTTCACTAGCCAGGTTGGAACTGGATCCAACTGGCATGTCAGAGCCGAGCCAATCAACTTCTCTACTTCATTGTGTGTCATGGGAGTCCACTGGGAAAGTGTTGGCGTCGCCTTGAGTGGAACATCATACAGTGGCGTCGTCGCAGTGGAAGCTCGAACTGCTGAAGTCGACTTTGTCCTTGAAATACGTGGCGAACTCGTCAGCAGTCTTGCTACCAGTCTCCTCGGTTACTGCTTCATTCAGTACTCTGTGTAGTGTACGCCACAGCTTATGTGAGTTGCCACTGTTTGCCGAGATTGTGGTGCATCCACACTTTTTGCTTTTGGATGTTCAGTGGAAGCCACTAATTTGCCCACGTTCCATCAATGGGCGACTTCACTTTTTGACTTAGACTTTTGCTGAGCCTTTTTGCTGAGCCAAAGCTAAAGCTGAACGCTAAAGTCTGTACTTAGACCAAAGTTCAACTAAACGATTAAAAATGATGGAAAACCGGTAAACCTAACAGGAAATAAATTAACCAGTTACGCTTGGACTTTAATTGCTTATTTAATTGCACCACGCATGCAAATGACGTAAATACGTAACGTTTTACGTCATTGCGTAGCCATTATGGCATTTATTTTTGGTACCAGACTGTTTTAATTTACTAAACTATCCGTGTTAGTCGCCGTGTTTTCGCTCAGTGAAATCACTTCACTTTTTGATTTAAGTAGGTACTTAGGCCGAAGTTTAGGCTCAGCGAAAGTCTCAGCGTAAGTCTAAGTCAAAAAGTGAAGTCGCCCAGTGCATCAGTTGTTGCAGCTATCACTGGTTATAGTGCAGTCACACCGGAGACATGTGATCCCCTAACAATTTTTTATAATGGAGGGTCAAAAATTGCCTTAAAACTCAGCGAATGCATGTATATATAAGGCAGTCACCCCACAAAACTTTGCCACATGATTTGTCACGATTTTTGGGGGCATGCACCCCAATAATTTGGGAGGTCAAAAAACGTGCAAAAATGGGTGTGATTTTAGACAACTTCAGACTTTGACTGTGAATATTTGTAGAATGGACTGAGATACCAAAAATCAAAATAGCAAGTGATCAACTAAAACCCCTCTTGCCTTGCCCGCAAAAAAATTGGTTCATTTTGGTCCACTAACAGAAGCGTTATAGATGTGCATGTTGACCCACCTAAGATCAATAATGTGTGCATTGTGCAGTTCAGTGAATTTGAGTTTGGGCTGCATAACTTTCCTATGAGGGGAATTTCAACCCCCTAAATTTGCCCCCTTCCCAATCGGACTTACGTCGCCGGGCAGATGCACATTGGGCTCTGTCCCATATTTTTAGTTCTTATTTACTGTTCGAATGGACTATTTTGTGTGTCTGTTTGCTTTTTTTGTTCATTTTTTGATATGTACTTTATGTATGATTTTGTATTAAGTAATTTTCATTTTGTGTGCATTTGTTTTTTGTCCAGTTGGAAAAACATCGCTCATAACAAGGTTTATGTATGACAGTTTCGACAACACGTACCAGGTGCTGAGCTTTTATTTACTGACTTGATGCATGTGAATGAATGTCGTTAAATATCATTACATATATTATTAAGCACTTTTGTACTTTTCTGGTACTTTGATGTTTGATGACTTAACCATATGAGTATTTAACAGTCTGACCATAATGAATTGTTCACTTTTTACAGGCAACAATTGGAATTGATTTTCTGTCAAAGACCATGTATTTGGAGGATCGAACGGTAAGTTAATTTTTGTGTCATAACTTGATTAATTTTGTGTCAGTTGAATAACAAAAATAATTATAGGCATGTTTTAAGTTCAGCAGTGGTTTGCATTATCACGTAATTAAATTCTGAAGGTTATGTAAAACATTTCGTGACTGCTTAGACCTGTAACCCTAAGAACATTTTGGGTCCTTTAGCTTACAGTTAGGAACCAATTGCTATTTTGTTGCAAAAAGTACTGCTGATTTGTCTTAGGCCCATGTCAGACACGTGACAAAGTTGCGCAATTTTGTCGCGCGACTGTTGAGCAACAAAATTGCCTGTCTGACACTTCAAGTTGCGCAACTTTTGATGCGTTGCACGATAAATTTGCCAAATAGAAACTATCTCTATTCCTTGGCGATTTATCGTCATATCTCTGAGATGTGATTGGCCAGTTTGTTGTATACGTGTTATTCTTGCGTTGCTTATCATCTGACTTGTAACTATTGGCGAGTCAATTATGACGTTAATACTAATTTTAGTATTAGAAGTCACCGAAAAAAACATTTGTTGTTCGATACATTTGTTTAATTGCATCGTGCAGTGACCATTTAGCAAACGGAGCTGTAATTATGTTCAAGCACAGGGTTTGATGCTGTAGCAGACGACAAGCTATTTTTAGCTGCAGGCTGAGCAATTAATGCCAGGAAATTCCAGAGTATAACTTCCCGAACGTTGTCTGTAACGCTGGAAGCCATATTTGTTTGGCGATTGTTTGCTGATAGAAATTTGACAGTCGCCTAGGCAAATTTGTCGCGCGATAAAATTGTGCGATAAAGTGAGGCGATTTTGTCGTGTGTCTTGACGTGGACCTTAGCTTTTCCACTAATAATCACCAGTAATGAACTGTCTTTTTTCATCTTCCATCACAGTCCAATTTAATAATATGGGCTTACTTATGGGCTTACTTAGAGCTAACAGTTGATCATGCCAAAGTTCTGTAAAGTCACTTACAGCACTGTTGTGATGTGACTTTGTCATTGACACAAATATTTATAGGTTTAGTTGACATGGTGTGCAGATTCGGTTGCAGTTGTGGGATACGGCTGGTCAGGAAAGATTTCGTAGTCTCATTCCATCGTACATCCGCGACTCTTCTGTGGCTGTGATAGTTTATGACGTCACAAGTATGATTGTTACATCTCAGTGTTTGCAGTTTTTGACATTATTTTCATAGCAATAAATTATGCTACAAAGTAGCTTGTGATTTCTGCAGCATATGTAACAAAAACCTGTATTTGTCAGACTAATGGATTAATTGTCTGGGATGTGGTCTCGGTCGAGACGTCTCGGTCTCGAGACGGTCTCGAGACGTACTAACGTCTCGTCTCATCTCGGACAAAATCCTTAGCATCTCGGTCTTGTCTTGGTCTCGGATCGATGTGTCTCTGGTCTCATCTCGATCTCGGCCCAGCAGGTCTCGTCTCGGGTCTCGGGCCATTGCGTCTCATCGAGACGTTTTGTGCAGGCGTGCGCAGTGCGTACTGTAGCTGCAGTTAGAGCGATACTAACCAGCATGACATTTGTGGCTTGGACATATTCATTTGCAGTGTTTTAACTCTTTCATTTACTTATTTATCATAAAGCATAATTATGTCATGTCAGTCTTTTTTTCGTCATAAAATGACCTGGTCGCAATGTAGATAAAGTGTATGATGTCAGAATGAATGCTCTCAGCCAAATGTAGATGACGTATAAGGCTATAATAGTCTGTAGTTTACTAATTTCAGTTGCTTGCAAATTGCGATAAACATGATGGCTCATATATACAGCATTGCAGTTACAATTCTTTAGTGTGCAAGTCATTAATTATTCAGTGATAATTGTCACAATAAAGTGCAAAAACCCGCAATATCACAAATAAAAAGTGCTTACCATGGTGCGAGTTAATTAATCCGTAAAATTTTTTTTGTTGTCAATGCGTTTTACCATATGTCACGGAAAACATCTCGTTTGAGACGTTGAAGCTTACGAGACTCTGCAGCGTCTCGGTCTCGTCTTGGTCTTGGCTCAGAAGGTCTCGTGCAAATCCCCCATTAATTGTAACTGTTAATAGTGGATGTGTATCTTACATCAGAGTATGTATACCTGAACTTAAAGTCTTAATTGGTTGATTTGATCTAGAGGCTGCACTGGCCTGCTCATCACTATTCTAGATTACCGTGAAGTGCAGAATAAACTCTATGAACTTTTTGCATTGCTTTGCTGTGATGACAAAAGCTATAATAGTTTAACAGATTATTATTACTAATTACTATGGCTTATTAGCCCAACAGTTGTATTCTTTTTCTAAGAGAAAAAGATCAAACTGTCTTTTTCATGTTTGTGAAAGTTTGTATTTTGCAAGTGTTAACAGTTCCTAAATGTTATAGTTATACCGTTACCGAGGTAAATTCAACATCTGTTACTTGTGTTTGTTTGTTATATCTGGCTTTTTTGAGTTTTCTTTTCCAGTCAGCTTTGTTGTTTGCTAGGTATATCTTTCGTCATGGTGTAATATGTGATTTGAGTTTGGTGAGCCTTGTGAACTCTTGACTTCATTTGGACATGCTTGTTTCATGGCTGAGATTGACGGCATATTCTGCCTGGGACATGCATGTGAGATAAATCAGTGTGAGATGCTTTCAGTCATCATGCTTGACTGGAATAGGTGGCTAATAACACTGGAGATGCTGTGGTGAGAGATAGGAGGATGAAGAAATGAGTGATGTAATTGATGTTGCTAGGTAATGTGTTGAGTTGGTGTGCTGTGTGTTAGATGCGACGTCGTTTCATCAGACGTCGAAGTGGATTGATGATGTGCGAACAGAGCGTGGCAATGACGTCATCATAGTGCTTGTTGGTAACAAAACAGATCTCTCCGATAAACGGTGAGTACTGGCAAATCTCTGCTTGACACTTGTTGTAATTGTGTACTGCAGTGGAATGAACAGTTTGTCGACTTTGTTGTGTTGATGCCTGGAAATATATTAGCAAAAATTGGGTTTCATGAGAGAACACTGTGTTGCTTTACTTATTAATGCACAATATAAATTAAAAATTGACAACTGTAGTATAGTATACCTACTAACTATAGTTGGTGCTGATTACTAACTGTGGAATTGCCTGTAAGTAAGTAAGTAAGTAAGTAAGAGCACTTCTAACCAGTGCAGTTAAATTTAAAAAATACAAAGTGTTGCAGTCTCAGTCTGAGTTGCTTTTATACCTTGTACACAGTAGAGGTTGCTATAATTTCTTGTACTGTGATGAATGGCCAAGTTGTTTGCGATAGTGGTCGTGATGTCTCACAGGACTTATGTTATTTTGTGCTGTGCAAGGCTGCGTTCATTGTCAAGGCTGACATATCTCAGTGGTCTCCACTCTTCAGTTTACTTTTGCTGCCTTGTGATATGTGCAGTGTCACTTGCTGTTGTGTGATACTGAGTTTCATGAAACTGTTTCTAGGCAAGTGTCATTTGACGAAGGCGATCGCAAAGCAAAAGAACTAAGTGTCTTGTTTGTTGAGACAAGTGCAAAAACTGGCTATAACATTAAACAGGTGTGTATTTGAATTGCAGCATTTGTTTTGCCGTAAAATTTGCTACTTTTATTTTATTGCGCGGCAAAATGTAGATCGATTTTTAGCCGACCATACCGTCACACGGTATAATGTGTCATCTGTTTGTGTGTCATCTCTGTTTGTAGCATTTTGTGTTGTGGCTTAACAGTACTTCATAGGCGGTTGGATATGGTACCATTGGATAGGGCAATGACGAGTTTCTATAGATTGTCAATAGTAACCATGTCTCTATCTACAGTGGTTAGGCTGCAGTTTGCAATGTAAAGTGTCTGCTTGCATGCATGTTCATGGAAACAGTTGAAATCTTACTTATTTACTAATACCTGAAGTAGTACTACGATCTCGAATCTCGATATCAAATAAGTAAATAAAACATTAAATGCAGTGATAGGCATATGGCAATAGGCAAAGTACAGTTGGCCTTCTGTATTCATAGTTGGGCACTAGTACTATTTCTTTCTTTGTTCCATTCAGTGCTGACTTACTGCTGGGAGCTACATTCTATTTACTAACTTTTCTTACATCTGATGCTGTACTACTTTACAAAATTGAAGTTTTTAATTACACATGCAGAAGTTATTTAATAAGTTATTTATTTAATTCATCAGTAGTGTAATGTCATTCATTAATAGTATGCATCTACCACATATGGTAATGTTTTGTTCATGTGTTTATGTGCAGCTATTAAAACTTTTCACAGCATGTTTCAAAAATATTTGCTGTACTATACGTGTATTAAGTAATGTATTCAGTGACATGTTGTCTGTTGCTGCTGTTTTGTCGTTTTGCATGCACTGTCATAATATAGTATTGATTCTTATGTTGTAATGGCATTATTGGTCAGGAAAAATATGTAAGCTAAAAAATAAGTTTATTAAACCAAAATATGTGTTTTTTTATCATCATTTTCTGAGGCTGTGCAACATAGATGTTACTTTTTGAGGTTTACCTGTGGTACATTTTTCATCTTTGACATTTTTCCTTCTTTTTCTTTTTATTGAGAGATTGGACCTGCATTATCATGTGACTTGTATTGCTATTTTTTATGTATGAGAAATTGACTTAAATGGACACTCTGAAAGTAATGCTCTAGATTCAATTTAGCCCAAAACTGCAGTTAATCGTTGTGTTGCTACAGATTACATCAAGATATTGTGCTAGTATATACACTGTACTGTATGTGTGTTATGCAGCTGTTTCGACGGTCTGCTGCAGCCCTTCCGGGCATGGACTCCCGAGACAAACCAGAGTCCGGCGAAGGTTTTTGAGTTCACATTTTGTCATAATGTTGTTAGATGTTATTGTTTACTGGAAATGTTTTTTTTTATTTTAGTTTATAAGCACTTCACCATATTTTTGCTACAGTCTCAGCTATTTGCTCTAGTCGAGTACAAGTACCTTGTTTGTTTTTTTATCACCATTATGATTTTAATCATTGTGCATTGTACGTACACAGTAAAGTGGGTTGTACCTCTCTAAAGGATTTTTCCTTCAAGGCCACTGAGCCTATAGGTGGATGGACCACTAACTTTGTGACACAGCCAGTGCGACACCAGACCAATTTTATTTTCCTAGCTGCAGAGCATACCAAATTATACTGTTTGTTGACAGAGGCACATGAGTGTAAACAACTTGCCCAGAGTTGCTACATGGTTGTGGACCAGGCAGTAGTCGAACTTGCGACCTTTTGGTCATGAATCCAATGCTCCAACCATGGAGCCACTGAGCCACCCAATACATATACAGTACAAAATACAAAAGTTTGTATTTTTGTATATATGCTTGTAGCTATGAAATTTAGTGGCATTTTGCTGCATTGAAACTAGAAATTGAAAGTAGAAATTTGGGGCAGAGCCCAATGTGAGTCTCCTCAGTGCCGTAAGTTTGATTGGGGGAAAATTTAGGCCCTTGAAACTCCCCTGGTCGCAAAGTCAGATGGCCCGAGCTCAAATGCGTTAGCATACACGGAACACACAGTGTTGACTTAGGGTGGGTAAACTTTAGACAGCTAACCGTTGTTGTTAGTGGACCAAAGTTCACCAAATTTTTTTGGTTTAAAGTGGGAGGGAGGGATCGTAGCTGATGACATCGTTTACCACTTGTCGACATCTTAGTTCATTCCGGAGATATTCACACTCAAAGTCGAAAGTTGTCCTAAATCACACCAAATTATCGGGGACTGTAGAAAATCACGGCAAAAAGACACGGCAACTTTTGTGAAAATTGCAAAAGTTACGGCAAAGACACAACATCAAATCACGGGCCCCAAGACCATTATACAGTCTATAGAACTCAACGTCTAGCATTGACAATCATCATTACATGCAGTGGAAGGTTTTCAGATGAAAAATTTTGTCGCTGTGGAACACTAAAATACATATTTCTATGATGATGTCATGCTCACATATTGTGCCAGAAAGTGACAAAGCACCCGGACTTCGGTAGCAGAGGCAGTAATAAATATTTTTTGCATTAAAATCACATGATAAATTTCAACTTATGCTGATTAAAAAGCAGAAATTTTTGTTAAAAAGTGCAAAATCACTGCATTTTGGCTAAGAACATGGCAAAATATGGCATTTTAGCAAAATCGCGGCATTCGATGAAAATCTCGGCTTCCATGATTTTCGTGTTTCCGTGATTTTCTACTGTGCCTACAAATTGTGGATGTTTTTGCTCTCCCAAATTATGAGGGGGCGATGCTTCCCCGAAAAGTTGTACCCACATCATCACCTTATCCTAGCGCCACATCACGTGGAAGTTTCGTTAGGCTACTCTTTCTGGCTTCAAAGTTATTGCAGCTAATATGCTGAATTTTAAGCCAATTTTTGGCACTCCATTGTAAAAACATGTAGGGGGGACCTCCATCCTCGATGGGATGTGCGCTGGCAAGACTTGGCTATTCTGTAGTGCATGTAGGGATGCAGCACCCCTTAAGGTTGAAATATGGTTTTTTCGAAAAAGTTGATTACGGTGGGTATGATTTGACCTTCTGATCCTCATAATTATTGGAGCAAAGTTCACCAATCTATTTTTCGTTGAACGCGGGAGAAATTGCAGTTGATCACATACTTGTCTGATTGTGAATATCTTCATCCATTCCAGGGATATTCACAGTTGAGGTTTGAAGTCATCCATAATCGCGTCAAATTTTGTATGTCTTAGTCCCTACAGTTTTTTGGGAGACCTCCTCAAATTTTTGGACCTGCATTATAACATTCAGCTTGCTGTCAATAATGTGGCAAAGTTTCACAGCGATGGCTAAGGCTCCTTGGAGATCTACCGTTTTGTGGCAGACTGATAAACTTGCTTGCTTGCTATCGATTGCTCACAGTAGCAGTGATGCTTGACATAGCCCTTGTATCTATCTGTATTGTGCAGTGATCGAGTTGAAGCCTATGGAAGCAGCACCAATGTATCGGCCTCCAGACAGCAGCTGTTCCGCGTGCTGACTTTAACTAACTATCATCATCTTAGTCATATTTCATTATGGTCACTCAGCGTCTGTTGTTGCTGCAAGTCAATGTCTTTGAGTCGTTCATTGCTCGTGTGCTGCTTGTATGATCTGTGAATTGGCTATTTTGCCCATCAGTCAGCTGTGAATCGTTTCAGTATTGTTCAATCCTTGCATCCCAGTAACTGAATGAACAGCGCGTTCAAGTGATATTTTCAGAGACTGTCTGATGATGTTTAAACACCAACTCTAAGTTTAAGTGGTCTGTAGCGGCAGCTGTGTCATAATGCTGACTTGGTGGCTATTTGTCTTAACGATTTGTTTGCACTTACAGATACAGTGTACATGCTGTCATTAAGTCGTTGCCATTTATAATTGTGATAATGATTGTACATATTATACTTTTGCCTTGACTTCATGGTAAGACAAATTAGCCTGTCAAGGTTTCTTGGATCAAAGGGCATCCGTATTGTAAAAAAAGTGAGAACCTTTGGCTAACATGAATTATTTCCTGAAAAATAACCTGGTTGACCAATAGGCAAAAACTGAAGTTTTTCCAGTGGTAAAAAAGCAGAGGTGAGGAACAGTTATTTTGTTAGTCAGTTTAAAATTGTTATGTCACAATTACAATAAAATGCAAATTGATGTTTTTTTATTGTACATTTATTACATCAGAAGCTTCTGCTTTTGGTGTGGATGTCACATGACCAGAATGGTGACAGTTTAATACTGACGTTGCTGTGGGAGTCTAGAAGTGGCTGTAAAAGTTTTTTCTCAGGTTAAATGCAGCAGGTTTAACACATCAGTAGGACAGACACCTCGTTCCATTTATAGTAGTCAAAAATTTGAAATGTAATCATTTTCACTCGATCTTATTTCTTCAGTTACTGTTTTCTGCATCAGCTTGTAAGTGGTTGCAATGGAAACAACTTGTGGTGATACCCCATCTTCAAGCTAGTTATATAACTGAAGACTGAAGATTCGTTGTTGTTGATTATACCAGAATTTGATAATATCAGTCTACGTCTGTTGATGAGTCATTTGAAAACATTGAACACATCGTTCATGCTCTTCTGGGTATGAACGCCATTGTAACAGTTTTTTGGGCCACAGAGTATAAGAAGGTGTGTATTATGTGAATAATTAAATGCTGAAGAATGCCAGGTAATAATGCAGTTTCATTTTTGCAATTACATGTACATCGCTGAGTGTGCTTATTTTCAAAGGCATTGTGATAGGTTTTAATGTGTATGTTAGATGTTGTGAGTTTACATACATACTGAAATGTTCAGTTGGTTATTATTGTAAAATGTCCTTGTGTTTCATGTATGATCATCAATTTGTGATATGAGTAGTGTTTTTTCCAGATTTTAGTAGATTCTGGCTCGCAGCATATCATAAAGAACATTAGCTGACGATGCAGTATTGATATATGGTGTGGTCTGTTATTAGGTGAAAATTTTCTTGTGTTGTGTGACCATTTGGTGGTTATCTGTAAGTGAGTGAGTGAGTGAGTAGGGTTTAACATCCCGCCCGACACAGTATAGGTCATTTCGGGGACGACCTTTGCAGGCAAAATTGCACATACATGTACACATAATAACGGAACAAAAAGTTTAACCTTTACAGAAAGTTTAACCTTTATGAAACACAAAGCGCAAAAAAACGAAGGAAACCAAAAATGGTAAGAGCTGCCAATTATAATTGTGCATATGTGTTGAAAATGGCAGTTCTAATAATCTTCCCTGTTTTCCTCCAGACAGTCGTCAGTCTCGTAATGCTGTCTATTGGTAAGCTTATGACATGAATGTTCAATAGAATATGTGCAACTGCATACTGGTGTTCAGCTGCAGCCATCTGTAAAAGTAAAGAAGTAACCATTTCTGACATTTAGCCGCATATTTTATGTAAAAGTGAATTTTTTATTACTGATGCTTATACTGTCAAGGGCGATCTTATAATTTTTCTATATCGGTAACATTTTTGTCAGAAACGAATGATAGGCTACTGATTTTGATATAACGGACTAAGAGCAGGTACGGCTATACTGCATTGGGCACCAAAACCGACCACATGTTGCATGTGTATGCGTTTTACTAGCGTTGAATTTTTCATCAGGTCTGCTGATGGGTTTTTGCGAAATTAAAATTACATTTGCTATAACTGCCCATTTGAATGATTATTCTAATCCGTTATGGGATTCGTTTTAAAATGTGCTTGTTTGAATATCATTACAGTGATTACTTATGCCTTGAAACTGAAGGCAACAAATGTGAATCTGTTTTTGTGATGTAGTACTTGTCCTACGCGTGAGAAGTGGTTCATATTAATTAATTATGGAAATCTGGAAAATAAGCGGTTGGTAGACATGTTGTTGTTGTTACGCTGAATTTAACTTAAAGGTGTCTTACAAGGTAGCTTTATCTTGGGATTAATTCAGTAATGTGTATTATGTCATGATTGTTGATGGTGATGGTATAAGTCGTGAAATATGATTGTTATTACAGTATTTAATCACTTTTTCAGCGACTGCTTACAATTTCGTTTACATCGGATGCAGCTGTTTTTGAAGCATTTTAAATTTTGTTTGAATATATTTGTGTAAATTTTATTAGTCATGCAGTGTATATTTATTGCATTTTTTTATTTGCGTTTATATTAAATTGCATTTGCTTTTAGTGAATGCGCATGACTTTGACAGACGTGTTATTTGTTTTTTTTGTGAACTGACACAATGACACTCTTTCGAGTTGTGAAATTTGGGAGTTGATCTCAGCACAAAATTCTGACATCAGTCATCTTGTGCTGGCTGCAGGTGACACTGCAATTTTTTTTGCTATTTAGCACTGTACTTATAGAACCATCTTGAGTATACTTATATTTTTTTTCTGTTCGTAATGTAATTTCAAAATTTTCTACTGAGATAACTGCAACACAGAAGTGATTACTTAATCTCCGTCGTTCGCTATGTACATTCACTTATGGCGGAGATTAATAACCAAAAGTAAAACGGAAAATAATGACACTATTAGAAAACTAAAAATACTACATAAGAACGAAAATCACATCCATATGACACGTACTGTTCACGCATTGAGGAGGGCAGCTTGTTGCACGCCCCAGCTAGCGGAGAGACCGGGCGGGGCTAGTTGGCTACTATCGATTAGTGGTTAATCTAATCCGTGGCTGACGGAGACCTAGCCTTGTGGCCCACTGCTAGTCCATCATTATCACTTGTCAGTATGCAAGGCGTGCATGGCGCTGCCAGTGGGTGTGCAATGTAGGCCGAATCTGTCGTGGATTCAAATCCGCATCAATCTGCGCTTTGAAGATGGTGAATAGTCAATAGACTTAATGTTGAGAAGAAAATGTTGCAGAGGCTGAGAGGTGGACTACAACTCTGGCTAACCGTTTGACCTTTCTGAGCTCAACATTGACTTATCAGTTAGACTAGTGGTTTTTGACCTCGACGCGAGCTGTCCTCGAGGTGCATGGTCTTTCAAAGACAATTTTCGTGGATCACATTCCTGCAGTGCACGGGGACAGACAGGCGGACGGACGGGCAAGATCCGTAATGCGGCCTATTAGGACGTCCGCAAAAAAGGTCAGCGGAGCAGCTGACAGTTTCTACAGGGTGGGCCAAAAAACCGGACCTGTTTTAGCGTTGATAACTCAGCAACGGTTATTGGTAGAAAGACGTGTGATACGTGAAAAGTTTCAGAATGCTGTAAAGAATAAAAGACAAATTTGGATAGTGAAGCATCCAAATATTCTTTGTCTAATTTGCATAAATATTCGTCACCCCCGAAATTCTGCCAAACTTGACTGTAACACATATTTAACATGCATATTTGAGCTTTTAAAACTTAGCGATGTTTATTGATGGAAAGGCGCGTAATATGCCAATAGTTTCAACATTGTGTACAAAAGAAGTGTACAACTTGCATGTTTCAGCATTTAAATATTTTTGCCTGATTTACACAAATCTGCCTCACCCCTTAAATCATGCTAAATTGGCGGTAACGCATGAATTCAAGTTGATTTTCATTCAACATACAGAGAAATATCAACAATCACACACGTTAAGTTTAGATAAAATTCGACATAGACAGTTGCCCAGCTTTTGCATTCATTACCGTCATCTGTCCTTTTAAACAGCTGATCGATCGCTGAAGTCAATGTGTTCAGGATCAGCTGAGCATTCAATTAGCACACGTTTTAGCTGATCAGTTACTGAAATTTTGTGGCCATGCTATCTGTTGCAATGCCCCCACACTAAATAATTCACAGAATTTAAATCTGAGCTTTTTGGCAGTGAGTTTTTGAGTTCAGTGAACTCGGGCACATGGGAGTGCAGGCAAATGCCTAATTTCAGGGGTAATGAAGATTTATGCAGATTAGGCAAAGAATAATAATGATTTGCTATGCAAGTTTGGCCCTTTTTGTTTACAACATTCTAAAATTTTTGACATCACAGCCATCGCTGAGTTATCAATGCTCAGGCAGGTCCGGTTTTTTGGCCGACCCTGTAGAATAGACTAGTTGAGACTGCACCGCAGACATGCATAACTACAATAACTCGTACGTGATATGCCAGCAGATTCTGTTAGCATGCCTTTTGTGTCGAAGCGTCAGCCAAGTTGGCAGTCGACACGAAAGACGTGAAACCTGCGGGATATGACAGAGATTCCATGCTCAGTCAGTAGTGGTCTAACAGCGGACCGGATTATTAGTAGGTTGCCGCTGCGGCGGCTGGTGCGTTCTGCGGACAGGCTGATCTGTCGCCCGCGGCTCCGCCGTGCTGCTGCTGCAGCTGCAGTGGGCGTGTCCTCGGCATTGGCTTTAACTTTTGCCAAGGATGCTTTCGGTTATCGGCTGTTCTGTTTATTGAATTGTTGATGGCAAAGACCTACGATTATCTGTTCAAGCTGTTGCTGATTGGGGACTCTGGCGTTGGCAAAACGTGCATACTGTTTCGGTTTTCCGAGGATGCGTTTAATTCGACGTTCATATCGACTATAGGTACGATAAACTGATGTTGCCTGCCGGTAGAGATGCTGATGGACCGCACTGTGAGCATTAAGGAAGTAATCACCTGCCAAAAAACGTTCATAAATGCATTTTACTGGGCACCTTATCTTAGCCCACCTAAATTTGTCACATCTAACTGGTGTTTGTTAAAAGAGTGATTAGCAGTGTGTTAAAATGTCAGAACGTTTCACTCAAGTTGGTAGAGAGCCTGAACTCAGTATGATTGCAGTTTGTTATATCTCGAGAGTAGAAAGTTTGTGGTGAAAAGCTGTGCCTCCACTACTGTCGGTTTATTTGGTAGAGTGGCATTTTATTTTGTGGTGTTCAAGGTTTTTTTTGCAGGTTTACTTTGTCAGTTAGTCAGAACACATTTTTCAGCATCGTCACTGTTTTTTGCATTGGAATGTTGTTCAGGAATTGATTTCAAGATCAGAACTATTGACTTGGATGGGAAGAAAGTGAAGCTGCAAATATGGTTCGCATGTTACAACCTATTGTAAAAGAATATACTGCAAGAATTTAATATATATATGTATGTAATTTATTTGTAAATAATTTTTTTTGTGTTCTTGAGCACCTGGTTGTTACAAACTGTTAATTCTGCTGCTAGTCATCAATTCTGTGGTGGATAATTTTAGTTGATTTTAACTATTATGCTGTGTGCATTTTTAAATCAGTTATCTTTGCTAAAACCAACACGAAAAATGTAGTTGCGAGTGTGTTTAGTTACCAGCTTCCTGGTTGATATCTTCTCAGCCTCCTGATCAACAGGCACAGTGAAATTTTTTGGCCTGAGAAATTTAGTTGGAATTTTGTAAGAGCAAATTGAAATTGTTAAAAGTTGGAAAAAATTATAATCTTATCAATTAGATTAATGTCACATCACTACCAGTGCTAATGATACTGTTTTTAGGGACACAGCTGGACAAGAACGTTTTCGTACCATCACTACTGCCTACTATCGTGGAGCAATGGTATGTCTGTGAAGTCTTCAATTTAAATGGTATTGCTTTTCAAGGTCATCAAACTTGAAATTGGGTTCAATTTAGCGGGTCTTGGTGACCGTGATGGTCGTTTTTTAAATGTATATCCTGATC
>Ga0209671_1003037_pt1 | contig 15879 bp, 10 predicted proteins | sample WorMetHERISLAND2_2_FD_187401 | JGI IMG/M metagenome (GOLD analysis project Ga0209671, IMG submission 187401) | Marine gutless worms symbiont microbial communities from Max Planck institute for Marine Microbiology, Germany - Olavius geniculatus... | ecosystem: Host-associated > Annelida >...
CGCCATATTAGTAACGGAGATATTTTGTTAACGATATTCAGCAATTAATAACTCTGTTAAGAAATAACATTTTTAACGAAATTTGGTGATTGTTTTAGAAATTTATTAAAAATTAGGTGTACAAAATGTTATTCAAATTTGTTCTGATTTGACATTTTTATTGCACGATGTATAGGGGGTTACTTTTTTCCGGACACATTGTTGATACTTAACCTATACACGTAAAGTATCTTGCCAACCAGCGGCATCGTGGCCCTCATAAGTCAGAAAATTAAGCGGGACAGAAAGTTGCAAATTTTTCGACAGAATTCTGACAGACAAATTTTCGACAGCGGAGATTATGAGTGGTCAACATTTTAATGTTGCTTCTAAATTTTCTCAAAATGGGGGTTTCAGCCGCAGAATTTGCATTTTGGGCAATTTTTGTCGGAGAAACAAAATTTGCCGACAATTTTCCGACGGCCCAAAATTTAAGGGCCCCCGTCCACGATGCCGCTGCTACCAACTCTCATAAACTCTGCACGGGCTGTACTCGCGCAGAGGGAAGACGGCCGATGGACGCAAGTGAATACACAGTTCGGCAACTCGACCGGTTATCGTATCGGCTACGGCTACATGAACCAGACACTGTTCACGTTCCTGCCGCTCATCGTGCTGACCGTTTTCAACGTTCTGCTCGTACGTGTGGTGGTGGGCGCGGCCAGACAGAGGCAGGCGATGACGTCAGCCGGTGACGTCACTACGGCTCCCGGCGATCAGCAACGCATCACCGTCATGCTCATTTGTGTCGTCGTCGTCTTTCTGTTCTGCCAGGTATAACACTGTCCCCGATTTGTGGAAAGGCACAATCTGAGGCATACCCACATTTCGTGAAAAACTGCACGGAAACGCTGTTTTTTTTTGTTGTATTAGGCGTGTCGAGGAAAGTCAACAAAAACAAGATAACAAGAAGCCCGGCTGTCGCTAGAATAGCCTACCGTACTGATTGTCAGTGACTTCCAAGGTCATCCAAGGTCAATGATTTTTATCTTGTCTGACAGGGCGTATGCCATTTTCTATTAGTAATTAATAGTAGCACTGGCCCTATCTTTCACCGTTTTCGAGATGCGGCCATTGATAGGTTGAAACATTTCACTGAAAATTGCGGCCAAACCGCAGCAGATGGAGACATGGTTACTATTGACAGCCTATAAAAAGTCGCCAGCGCCCAATCCGTTGGTGCCATTGCTGACCTTCCTACGACTTAACATTTAGCCACAATACCGCACGATTGGCATATCATAGTGCGTTATCACCTTTCAGGGTCACCCAAGGTCATCGATTTTCATGTCATGTGAAAGCCAATATGCGATTTCTTAATAGTGATTAATAGCAACCTAGACCCTATCTCACACCGTTTAGCCACAATACATCCGTGACATACAGACGACGACGACGTAGGACAGACGGACACAGAGACGACAGCCATGCCAATAGTTCGACCGTTATTTAAGTACGGTCGGCTAAAAACAAACATACTATGATGATTTTTTGGAGAGACGGGTGTGGCCCAACGATCAGCAGTCCAGCAGGTTACATTTTGGTGACGATACGGATCTAGGGCTTTTTTTCCTTTTGCCTGGTGGCAGCACTTTGTTCTACGCGTGGCTGACATATTTCTGCATAGAGGACATTTTTGCAGCTCGTCATTTAGTTGTCACAGTCGCATTTGGAGATGCATTATACAGTGTGGCCAAACAAAACAGCCCATGTAAGCTTTTCTTATAACTGCATCGAAATAATAACCTATTTAAAAATACATTACATCACATCCCGTCACACCCTTAACGCGTCGCTGCACTACCTTGTTCTTGTAAAATATGGCAATTTTTAGAATAAGTGAATTACAAGAGAAATTTCAACATTCTAAAGCTGTCAGTATTTCACGTCGTTTTTAGTATGGGAAGTTTACTACTAACGTGAAACTGGCCAATAAAAGAATTTTCGAAAAATCGGTTAATTTCCGACGACCTTATAAATAAATGTTAGAAAATTAGCTTTCTATAAAACAGCCGGGCATGTGCAGGTTCCGCAGGCCGTGTGCATGATGATACTGAATCTGATGACGTCACTGTCTCCGTGGCAACAGATCGACTTTCGGTTGGCAGCAACGGTGTTCAACATTCTTGTGATGATCAACAGTTCGTCCAACTTCGTGCTCTACTCGTCGCTGTCGACCAAGTTTCGTCGCACGTTCGGTGAATTGTTCTGTGCGCGTTGCTACCATGCCGCCGGTGCCGGCAAAGGCACGCTAATGACGACGGTGCCCGGGCAGATGACCCACAGCCGTACCAGGGCCAGGAATGACTACCGTCTAGTCAACGGACGACAGACACGGCTTTAAACGGCTTTTTAGTATTTAGCTTTAAGCAGGGCTCGACGATCTTGTTCTCATTTCTGTTTTTAACCTCAGGTAGTAAAGATCCCGGGGTTGAATTAAAACAAGGTTTGGAGTTACTAAAGGTCTGGTTACTCTGGAGCTTCGCCAGGATTAATTGATGATGTTCTGCCAATCAAGATGGAGTTATAGAATGACGTATCTTGTGGGTTTCCAGTAGCTGCTGTTGAATGACCACCCACAGCAGTCAATAAATCTGTCTATTGTTATTATTATTATCATTACATCCACCGATGAGGTTATGTACGCTCGTATTTGGATCTGTCCATTTAAGCCTACATCAGAGATATCTTTAAAATTCATAAAAGATTTTGATGAAATTTTTTACAGAGGTTAATAGGGCGTGGCTCGTAAATGAAGTTGTTAGATTTTCGTGTGATCCGGATTTTTTTTCTATAAATTCAGGTTCAGCTAGAATTCTCTATCGTAAGAGATAAGACGTAAAGTAAACTGACACTTTCTTTGTTTTCGATAAGTGGCAGCGCCATTTTTGGCGGAGGTTTGAAAGCTCTCGTCGCTTCTAGTCATTATTATGATCATTATTATCATCATTATCATCGCACTCGGCTAGTACGATGGCACTGAGTCGCAACGATTTACAGATTCATAGCAAGATCAGAATGATTAAAACGTTTGCATATAAAATTTTAATTAACGGCAATTTACTAACACTGAACTCGTATTTCAGTGTCGTCATATGCGATTGTCGTGGCACGTGTTTAGGTATAGAGACGTATTATGATATCGTGTTTAGATTGTGCACGTGTGTGACTGTAATCGATAAAGCCCAAACCCCCCTTACAGCGGCGTCGTGGCACACGGCAGAAGAGCAATTGCCTACTCCCCTTTTCATAAATTTTTGTCTGTCGGGTCGAAAAATGTTTTCTTGCCAAAACCGTCCGTCAAAAAATTGCAAAATTTGCGCTTAACTACCATTTTGGGTGAAATTTAGTGGCAAAATTGAAATTTTGCGAACCCATAATCTCCTGTGTCGGACAATTTTGCAACTATCTGCTTGTCTACTTTTTAACGCACGACGCCACTGCTCCGTACTTTGTGGATAATTATGTCTAACGACGTAATGTTCTACGTACAAAAAATTTACCAAAAATCGAGTCTACAGCAAAACCGCGTCAATTAAGTTGTACAACCGATCCACAAAAATCGTAAGCGTACAAAGTGTCTTCAACGGTCTGGTATATTGTCAAGACGTTGTACAGTTTTTTGCACGACTAGTCGTCTAACGATTAAACAACAAGTCGATGTAGTGAGATTTGGGCACGAAGTGTTGTGCAGTGATGTTACGAGAATTGACAAAGCGATAGCGCCGACTGTTACGATCGGTAGTTCGCTGTAACGTAACGCCAGCGTTAATATCAGCGGTCGTAATTCGGCATCAAAGCGGAACATGATAAAGTCTATATTTTCATCACTTCCGGTCTGTTTGCTTCTCTCCTGTCTGTTGCAATAATCCAGTACCGGGTACCGGAGGATGGTACGAGCGCCGTGTGCCTAATTACGCGCGACTTGATTGCCTATTACACGCGCTCTGCGCGTTTTTGATGCCGGTCAGTCTGTCAGTCAGTAGGACTGCGGTGCACACTTATACCCCGTTTACACAATGAAGCAAACATGAAGCAAACGTATTCAATATAGGGCTAAACGTGCACGACGTGTGCTCTCAGTTTGCTTCATGTTTGTTTCATCGTGTAAACGGGGTATTACTGGCCACACTCCTGCTAGCACGTAAACGCCGCATTGTCAATCAAGGAAAAAATCAATTCGTCATTCGTGTGTACCGCGTTGTAAGCTCTTTTGATGTTAATCCCTTTAAAACGACTTGAGCTGTTGTTGATCGGAATGGACCTATCGAGAATTAGGTTCGGTACACAACTACAGATCTTTGCTCTATTCGCGTCCGTCCTCGTGTCTCGTGTCTTGTGTATTGTGTAGTGTACGTATTATTACTCTGATTTGCCGCGTCCCTGCTGGATGATAAAGTTAAAAGGATTTAAGGTTAACGCAGTCACGGGAACGCCTGGCTTTGCTGCGGGTAAATTTATGTCAATGAATCAGTGAAGTTGTTTGTGCTGTGATATACATGGTGGGCCAAAAAATGGCACAAAATTTTTATACGCCAATAATTTTATCAAATATTAACCGATTTTTAAAACTTTTATACTGTCGGAATTGAAAAAAAACTTCGTAGTAACACTATTACTAAAGATCCCACCACACCTCAAGTGTGTCGCTACACTACCTAGTGAAATATCAGTGTCTTAAAAGCAACAGTTGAAAACAAGGCGATATCTGTAACAACATATTCTAAAAAATTAACAACAAAACAACCTGTTAATTGCCTCAGTTATTGTTCAAAGTAACTGTAATATCTCGCAGTTTTCGCATCAAATGTTCAGTTTGTCCGCCTTGTTGCTGGACGACGCACTCAAGCTGATGACGCCACTGACCAATAGCGCAATCAACCATACGCTCGACAGTTTGCCCCCTCTCCCCAAACAGCATAATCGACAGGATTTAAGTTCGGGCTGTTTGGAAGCCACATGTCAGGCTCAATCAACGTTGATCATGCAATTGGTCATTGTCGTCGCCGACGAGAGTGCGATGTTTGACATTTCACAAGGTAGTGTAACGACAACTATGAGCTGTAATGGGATCTTTAGTGTTAATGTTACTACAAATTTTCTGCTGATTCCATCAGTGAAAAAATTTTGAAAATCGGTTAATATTTGATAAAGTTATTGGCATATAAAAATTTTGTGCCATTTTTTGACCCACCCTGTATGGCCCAAGCGCGTACAAAACAAACGAACTGAACTGTATGCTTACTGAACTGAACTGTTTAGTTTATTTCATTTCAGTTCAGTTCGTTTGTTTTGTACACACCTCAAGTTGTCGTAGGGTCTACAAACTTTAGCCGTTCCACCTTTCGAATTATAATAATCACTTGTTTGTTAATAATAATCATTTGTTTATATTGTAAATAATTATCTTGTTTGTTTGATTTTATGTTTTATTCCTATCGATTTGGTATATGTGACAACTGTATTGTTTGTCTTGTGATGTTGGAATAAACCTATCAATCAATTAATCGTCATAGTTGTGGTAATTTATTCGCAATTCGTCAAAAAATATACGGCGTGACGGAACCTCCTAAACGCGGCGATGACTGCATGCTGAATCCACATAATTGTAATGCCGGGCCCAAGCTCACAGCAAGCAAAGATATAGGCCTAACTTTGCAAATTACCTTACGTCGCAAAGTCAAGTTATATCCTGTGTGCTTAAGTATTCACCGGCAAAGAAACAAAGAAAGAGCGGGTCCGGCGTCGTATCATCTGTGCCTGGAAAATGCCGACATTAAATTCAGATTGTGCGCGTAAAATGTGTTAAAAGTAACAGAAATAAAATAAACTGACCGACAGATTTCAGTATGATTTCATTTTATTTCTGTCGCTTTAAGTGTGACGTATACAGTAGGCCTAATCGATATAAAATGTTGTGATGTGAGAATAACAACAGAGCGACAAATAAAGCCGCGATGACTACGATCGGTCTTTCCTGTAACGCCGACTCCCATGTAGCGGTCGTAATTTCACACCAGAGCAAAGCACGATCGAAACTTGGATTAGACTAGATCGTGAAACAACGCGGATCTTTTACAGAAGTTGCGGATTGCGGGGTAGCTACAGCGGTGTAAATTTTCATCGTTGTGCGCGCATATATTGTTTTATCGGCAACATCTGCGGTACCTCGATGAGAACATACTGCAGTCAACATGGCGCGTCCATCTTACTGAGACGATAAGACTTGACTCTTGCAGCGCAGTAGGCGTCCGACGAACGTAGGGCCCACCGTAAAAATTTTCTGGATGAGAACAAAACATCTTATGTTCACTTTCCGATAGTTTTAGCAACAGTTGAGCTATTGGCATGGTTGTCGTTCGTCCGTCCGTTCGTCCGTCCATCTGTTCGTAACGGATGTATCGTGGCTAAGCTTTAGGCAGATCATTTTTTCGGAAAGTTGACTGGGCACCCACTTTGGTGACATTTGGCTTTTTGTAGTTAAATGCCAAAATCAAGCGAACGACAAAGCAGGTAGAAGTGTAAAATTGCCTAAGTGAGGCAACACTCAAGTGACTCAATACAGGGGCGTCTATATCCCCCTAAAATTCTTGGAGCAAGTTTCCCCTTAACTTAAAGTGAGGCGCTGCAGGCGCCAAGAACGAGGGGCGCCGTATAGGCGCAGAGGGGGTGAGAAATGGTATGGGGGTATTCCTTTTCCCAGCCGACTAGAGGATCTGAGGGAGCGTCGTGAGCTCCCCAGCAGGGTTCGGGGCGGAGCCCCGGCGAAAAACGAAATTGGTGCATTCTAAGCGTCACAGAACACTTCTGCTTGCAAGATATCGTAAATCATGAAAGCAGAGTCTTACAAACTGAGGTGCCTATGTCATAGCCTATGTCATAAAAACTGGGCAGAGGAGTCGAGAATTAGCCTAACTACCGTGCACTGTCAGTCAATAACATTCCTCTGCGCAAGAAAAATATTCAGGCCCCCTTCTCCTGATTTTCCTCCCTTCACACTCCCTCCACTCTTGCTTTCACCTGCTGTTTCATCCTTTTCCTTCTGTCTCTTTCTTTTCACTCTACGCTCCCTTTCCTTACAAGCAGGAATGTGGTCTCGGTCGAGACGTCTCGGTCTCGAAACGGTTTCGAGACGTACTAACGTCTCGTCTCGGTCTCGTCTCGGACAAAATCCTCAACGAAGTGATATACGCCATGTCAGATTAGATGAAAATCATCGACCCTTAATTGAATGACCTTGAAGGTCACTGACAACCACTTCGGTCGGCTATGCTAGCGACAGCTGGGTTTCTTGTCCGACTTGTTATACCTGTCATTCTAGGAGTACAATACGGACGTTACGGTACGTACGTCTGTCTGTCCGTCTGCTGAGCGTGTGCGCCGTTAAGCTGTGGTGTACGGAATGAAATGTCATTTGGCAGAGATAATAACGGCCTACTCGTATGGCCCAAAGATTATCAAGTTCAACGACGCTGCGCGTCACCGCGTGGCAGCGCTGCCATACTCTCTCTTCTGCTACATAGGTTTATGCTAAAATGCTTTGTGATAAACAGACGCACAGAAAATTTGCGATTTTTTTACACTCCTGGGGAATCAGAGGACATCCAACAGTGGGCAATTTTTACATACTGATGAAATCACGTGACGTGTGTTGTTTTTGTTTTGTTGGAATCGTAGTAGATGAAATCATTGAAATGTCACAAGTTAATTTTTAATAAGTTGTAAATACTGTAAAAAAAATAAAACATGCCGCTCTTCAGCAGTTCATCACCGTTCGACGCAGATGTCGGTAAGTTGGGTTTATTTTGTTGCCTTTAGTACGTTCGCAGTGAATATCCTAGAGTTTACTGTGGGCCCTAATTCATGCCGAGTTCACAAAGAAGGATGGACGTATCCGACATACCACTTTCAGTCTTAATTTTAAACATCTGTTTGAGCGGTAACTGGTAACGTTACAGCCAGTTTTGTTGCGGACCGATAATACTAGTTAATACGTTTGGTCGATGGCTGGTTTCTTCTGCTGCTGATTATTTATAATTGTAGTCACGTATTTGCCGATGGTAAAAAGCGGATCTGCCGATGTCGCAACAGGGTTAGGGTAGGTTAGTGATACGGTTAAGAATTAGAATAGAATTAGAATTAGAATAGAATTATGATTAGAGTAAGGGATAGGAATAGGGTTAAGAGATGGTTAAACTAATAAATTACAGCTCAATCACAGTGTAACCTGTTGCATCATTTGCAGATCCACACATTCGCAATCCACTTTTTACCCATAGCCTTTGCCTACAGTGTTAATGAAGTTGACGACATGTAGGTATAGTGGTATACCAGTGTAAAAGCATTTTAGGCATTTGTGGTACAGGTTTTAAATAGTCACTTATAATCTGTGGGTCGCCTGTTAGCAGGCTTGCCAATTTTCCCGATTTTAGCGTAAAACTCCCAATTTTCTGTGATGTTCTTCGTGATTGTACACTTACTAATGTTATGCTTTTTATCTGAGGCCCATCTGCCAAGCCATGTTATAACTCAGCACTTGTTGTTTGTTGATTATTTCGGACAGAGAGAGCAACTGATGAGGTGAACACAGAAGAGAACTGGGCATTGATTCTGGACATCTGTGACCGTGCTAAACAGTCGTCAGCGTCGTACGTTTTGTTGCCTCTCGTGCGATCTTTGTTTATTAATAGTAGTTTACTCTCTTGACTGACATTGTGTTATTATTATTTTTCAGTGTTGCACGGCATGATGATTTTTTTTATCATGATAGCCTGTAATCTGGAGATTTAAGTTAAGTTACAAAAATTAGAATCAATTTTAAAAGATTTTATGGTTTTGCTGTATGATGCATTTGATGCTGACAGTCAGAATCGCAAGCATTTTTGCAGTGTTCTGGGTTGAGTACCAGTACAATAGTCTGTAGAGTGGAACACATTTGCTGATGCTGTTTGGCATGCAAGGTTGATGCTGATGCTGCAGAATCCTGTATCAGCGAATGTTGAGAATTTTTTGGTTTGGATAATCGTCAGCTTTAATTTAGTCTGTCGGACAGTGTTGGTGATACAAAGTTGGCCCTATTTCCGGGGGAGGAGAGGGGTGTTAACTTTGTGCTTCATTTTCAGTTTTTTTTGCACGCAACATTTTTATTATGCCTCTCCATGCCACTGTTAGGCAGTGTCCGAGGCATCGTGGTTTTGTTTATGAGTGATTATTTTCATTTGTGATTTCATTCATGATGTTGTTACGAAAATGTCTATGGTGTTGTGGTGTGCATTGCTTGATTATCACCAAACTTTTGATATGGGTGCTTTGCTTCTTTGGACATGGATAAACTGATTTGATGTCAAGAGATTAAAGGTCAAGGTTACAGCGTTGCACAGAGTCATGCAAAGCTCAATGCTTTGGTGTTTTTGAGTTTTATCCATCTAGTAGAATGCTTTGGCTGTTGGCTATTGCAGTAGAGTGCTAGTTGAGCATTTGGTGTTGTAGGTGTAAAGACTGCTTGAGGTCAATAGTCAAGCGGTTGCAGCATCGTGTTCCACATGTTGCCATGCAGGCATTGACTGTAAGTAATACTTACAACATACTGGCAAGTTTGTAATATTCGTTTTGCAGTGTAATCAATTATGAACAACTAGCATAGCATACGAAAAATGAACTGTATATATTATGTGTCACTGGGAAGGCTGACTTTGAAGAATTGTGAAATATGTTACTGTGATTTATAATGTTAAAAGATATGCAACCTAAGTGTAAAAGTCCTGTTGCAGCAATTTCAAAGTTTTAGCAGTTTTAATAATTTTTACCGTGGTGGATGTTTTGGGGTCTAAAGGTCAGGTCAGAGAATAACATCAGAAAAGTAGGCTACTGCAGTTTATAAAAAGATTAAAAAACCCATAAAGCACATGATTAGCAATAGGCTAGGAGTAATTTATTTGTTGAAATTGTTCATTTTGGAAACAAGTGTATTAAGACAGGTAAAAAAAGGGTTATGCTGTGATTGTGTGATGTGAGTCTTTTGTTGGTTAATATTATGTTTGTGTGCATGGTTGGTGCTGCCAGTTGCTGAATGCATGCGTTAAGAACTGCGGATATACATTCCACCTAGAAATAGCATCACGAGACTTTGTCTCCGAGTGCCGGTCGCTCATTAATGACAGGATACCGGTATGAGACATCTTGCTGCTGTCTTTGCTTCTTCTGCTGTGTTAGTTAAAGATAGCTATTTTTCATATTAAAGTGTAGACAGTATCGTGTTAGCAGCAAACATGTGGTATGGGAACTTTTGTGATGTACAATTTGTGTGGATATTGCGAGAATTAACCAGCATTTAGGTTGAAGGCACTTTTTTGGATTCTCTGCTTTACTTTTATGTCAGTACTATCATATACTGGACAGCATTTTGTACATGTGCATTGTTTACATGTTGTTCTGCTTTTTAAATTGTAACAAAAATACTGGTTGACAGTGTACAAAATGACATGTACGAAATGGCCCACCGAACATTGTCCATGAACTGCAGGTATATTTCTTGGTTTATCAGAACATTTGCATGTATGATTTTTTTGCTAGCAATACACAAGTAGCTGTGACTAGTTCATCGGCAGGGCAGCTTTGCTAACACATGATAGGCTTTTCTTTTATGTGTTTCAATGGGCATTTTAGTTATTTCTGTTTATTTGTTTATTGAATTAATTTAATTTGATGCAGGAGGATGAATGGTTTGTCTTTGTTTTTTTGCTGTTCTGTAGACACATCCTAAAGTGGCAATGCAGTTAAAATTGTACATAAAAAGTTGGGCTGAAAATGAATTCAAATCAAGTTCTGCACTGAGGTATGTCACATAGTAATTTGTGTTACATTGCATTTTGATTTGACGAAATCAGTCCGGCAGCCATTTTAGATATGACTGGCGCCGAGTCCATTTGTGAGGAATTATTATAGGAGAATGCTAATTTGCATATTAACATCTCTTAGGAGATTAGTTGCCTGTCTGTGTATTTTTTTCTAATACATCCATGTTACAGTGAAACTGTCAATGATATATTTGGTGCATCGTGTTACAGATGATTTTGGATGCAATCCACATCCGATTTCTGTTCATTTTACAATGTATGAATATGTGAATATATTGATGATATCAGCAAGACCAAGCTTAGAATTATCTGTCATTCATTCAGAATTTATGCTCGATTGTAAACCTTAGAAATGAGTAAACTGAAGTCATAGTATTAATGTCAGCATGTCACCAAATTTTATTTTAGAGCATGTGAAACATTATGAAGCAACTGGTAGATTGTTTGCTGTAGAAAACAGTGTAGATGATTGTTGTTATAAGTGGCATATTAAAGTCACTTTAATGGCCATTGGTAGTGGTTGTATTTTTTATTATTTCCATTTATTTGTGACTTTTGCTGTTTGTTGTGTTTCAGTTTAATTCCAGATCTGTATAGCACTTTGAAGAGTGAGGGACACAGTTTTGTTAGTGACGAGCTGGTAAGTTTTGTGATAGATACCATATGCTGCATGTTAATGGTGCAAATACTTTTTGCCCTTATTATGCATTAATGTAGCTCAATGAGCTTTACTAAAGAAGTGGTCAAGATTTTTTAAGGTAGAGCTTTTGCGTAAATAATGTGCGTTGGTTTAATTGTATATCATTTTTACGCACGAGATCTAGCTAGCTATAGCACGTATTAGCTACGGTAATTGTGTCTGTCTCTCCATCCGTCCGTCACGACCCGGTACTGATCCAAGATGAGTTATCACTATATGATAGCTTAAAGTCTCTAGTATTTTGTGACAAAATTCCATGCTGCTAGGTAAAAGGGGTCCCCTCGAACGAGGGGGAGAAAAAGGGACATCCCCGCTAAAACATTATTTTAGCACTATTGGCTTGTCTAGCTTGAGAATGGTTGCATATGGGCACAGACATGCTGCCTATCATAACAAGCACTGGTGACGAGCTTCTTAGGAATGTCAACATTGATGACCTTGAATGACCTTGAACCCCCAAAATAAGGCGTTTTAGTGAATTTTTTTCCAATATTGGCTTGTCTAGCATGAAAATGGTTTCAGATAGGCACATACATGCTGCTTATAATAACAAGCACGTTGATGACCTTGAATGACCTTAAACCCTAAAAATAGGGGCTTTTAGTGATTTTTTGTGATTTTCGGCTGCGGAAGACTGAATTGTGGCGAAATGGATGGACATAGACCAAGACAACTTGCGAACAGAAACTGCTATAGGCTTTCGCACGTCTCACGAGCATTAGCTCAGATTTTTTGTTTAGACACAGTAATGTATTGCAGCAGATGTTGTGCATAATTAATGGAGTTCTATCTTTTGCACATTATTTTGTGTTGTTTGTTGTAGCCAAAGTCGAAAGTTGTGATAAGCAAAGATCCAAACGTTGTATCAAGCCAGGAAGAAGAAGAAGATGTTGCAAAAGGTCTCTGCATTTTTTTGTGTCATAAATGAAGACGTCCATGAATTGCTTTTATTTTCTTGTTTGTCTTGCTTTTTGAGTTGAACAACTTGTCATTACCACGACAGTGACAATAACAATTTGTCATTAGTGTGATTTTTTTCCTGTTAAGCGGTTGGCCATCTGTGTTGTCAGACTTTTCGCTTTAAAATTTTTTTGGTTAGACTGAAAATCAAGGTGAAGTGGCAAATTTTGGTGTAGCCTGAAAATGTTTGTTCACGTGACGTGTGCATTTGTAATGTTAAAGTCCAAGTTGCATCAGTTTACGTAACTGTTATAAAGCGCTAATTGGCTTAATCAGATGTCCACTTGTCAGTATTTATTAATTTTTCTGTTGCCAGTGTTATCTTTATACTGTAAAAATTAAGTTTAATGTGAATAAATGTGACGAAAGTGTGATGTCAAAAACAACTATTAGCGTCAGTGTAGCGTTCGACAGAATTTGAACGTTAGCAGCATCGATGGTGCACAGTATCGAGTGAAAAGACTTCACTTGCATTTTGAGAAGTCGCTGTCATACCGAAAGTAGGCCGACGGTATGCCCTTTCCATTGCACCAATTGCCGGCAAATTCCGACTTTCGCTTCTGGAATGCAAGTGAGTTCCCCTCTCTGAGCGCACGCTGCATTGACGCTACTGCCAGCTCATGGCGTGTTAACTTTCTCGCATGCTCCAGTACATGCTGTAAAACAAAGCATTGTTCATGGCGTGATCATTTCGTTCGCACAACATTATTTTTATTGAAATTGACGTAAAGCGCTGTTTTTATTTCAACTGATCAGCGAATTATTAACTAGCATTACATTCTACACATATTTAGGCAGTATCGTTCTTTCATGCGACTTGTACTTTTAGGAACAGCACATCAGTAACCGCATGTTACATTTATTCACTGAAACCTCTGCCTCACTGTGAAGTCTTCTGGGAAGTTTAGAGTATTCCCGATCCATTTCCTGGTTGAATGGCATAAAAGCCTCTTAAATGATCAATCAGGCTTTTAGTTACGTGTATGTATGCAAATTGTAGCGATTGTGTGATGCAAGTCTTTAGTTGGTTAATATTCTGTTTGTGTGTAGATAGTCCATTATTACGTGTGAGTGTGTGTTTGTAGCTATAGCATTGTCATTGCAAGAGGCTGAGAAGAAGTCATCACAGAAGTCTCAGCAGTCATCGTCAAGTTCACTCTATCCCAGTATGTCAAACGTTGGCTCAGCGTCATCGACTGCAGTTGTCAAAAACCGAGAACCACGCAAGGTGATGATCAGCCACTGTTTTTCTCTGAATTCATAGTACCGCACAGTGCACAGCTGTTTATAGTGGCTGTTGCCATGGAACCCACTGCAAAGCTAAAGAAGAATGCCTTACCATGTGGTGTGTTTATCTTTATGACTTTTATTCCAGATGTTCTCTCCTATCATGCTACTGGTAAATGAGTACCTGTATTATGCCATGGGCAGTGTATTTTACTAGAAGCATGGGGTTGTTTCCTTGGGACTAGGTCACTGATGTCAACTGAGGACTTGTAGATCTAAGACTCAGTGCCAGCCAGTTATTTGTGCATTTGCATTCTGGATAACCTGACCTCTATGTAGCTGTGATGAATAGGTGGAAAGACGGTTTGTGGTAGCAGTAGGTCACTCCTCTGTATAAATTTTAAGGCAAATAGCATACATTGTGCACTACAGCATTTGTATTCACTGGCTTATAGGGATGGAGCAGTAGAGAAGTCATAATTATGATGATGATGATGGCAACAGAGATTATTGTTAGTTCTGCTGAAAGAAGGACAGGCTTCATCTGTGTTCGTCTCTCTGTTAGTCCTATGATTACTCCCAACAGTTTTGAACTTTGAATTTGATTTTGATAAAACGTTTTGGAGTTGGAGTCATGTTGCGTAAAGCATGCAAAGATTGATCTCATTTCAGTGGAAGTCTGGATAGGAATCCGGAGGCAAGAATTTTGTATTAAATGATTATTTGCTATGCTAATTTCTATGGACAGCCAAGCATAAAACACGTGTCTCGTAAAGTATTTTGACCTCTCTCGGTAGTTGCTGGCTATACTGATTGATGATGTAGTGAGTGTTAGCTGGTTATTGTTGCAAATGGTGCTTGATGTTGTATGAGTAGGTGCGTGCATTGTATGACTTTGAGGCAGTCGAGGACAACGAGCTCACTTTCACTGCTGGTGAAATTGTTGGTGTTCTGGATGACAGGTTTGCCATGCTGCCATTATATCTACATTCCTCATCGTTTCCTGTGTTTTGCCATGTAGCTGGTTTGAACTTTCTTCTTTAAAGTATTCTGCCTTTTGCCCTGAGTATTTATCTGCTTCCAATTATGTCAGCATTTTTTATAGTGTTATTTTTCTTCCGAATGTACTTGTTCTCTGCACTAAGCAGTCATAAGCCCAATCATTTCCATTGAAATTTTGATCTGACAGTCGGCACATTGATTACTCCTGCCTTTGGGAACATTTACACAAGTTTTGGTCTTCTGTTTTTTTTGGTTTTCGAGTTAGTAGGCCAGATGCATGGGCAAGACCCATAATGTGCTATATTAGTATTGTAGTATACTGTTTTTGTTGTTGTTGTCGACAGTGATGTGAATTGGTGGAAGGGAGTATCGTGGCGTGGTGAAGGGCTCTTTCCTGCTAACTTTGTCACATCTGATTTGACCGAGCCGGCCTCTGGTCAGTAACATCCAGTAATCTACAGGGTGTGTCAAAAAATGACCCAACTTGTTTTTGTCAGAACTTCATCAAAAATCCACCAAATTTGATAATTTTTGGCGTACTGATAGCCAAGAAGATAGAAATATGTAAAGTACACTCACTGTCCGCCTCACCTAATTTATGTCAATGCACTACCATGTAAAATGCCGATGCTCCAGATTGTTACATCATGTGGTGATTATCAGTATCATATTGCTCACTTGTGCATTATCAATTACACATAGGACACCATGGGGTTTAATAATTTTGTGGTATTAAACATTTTACACTGAAAACAGCAGACAACAAAATAACTGATTGATTTATCCATGAATGAGTGCTGTGCATTTTGATCAGTTGATTGTTAATGCCACTGTAACCCGTGGCATCATGTCACATAACAGACATTGCAAAAACATGACACAGTGGAACTACCCTATGTAAGCACTAAGGTAAGTAAAAATTGACAACAGCAAACTGGAAAGCCACACATGTCATTAATATACAGCTCACTAGAGATTTCTTCGAAATGATAGTGTGCTATATAAATGTTTACTTATTATTATTATTATTATTTCATGTCTGGCATCATTTTAGTAAATTGTTGTGATCTCAGTGATCTTTCGGGGTTTAAGTCT
>Ga0209671_1003038_pt1 | contig 15878 bp, 5 predicted proteins | sample WorMetHERISLAND2_2_FD_187401 | JGI IMG/M metagenome (GOLD analysis project Ga0209671, IMG submission 187401) | Marine gutless worms symbiont microbial communities from Max Planck institute for Marine Microbiology, Germany - Olavius geniculatus... | ecosystem: Host-associated > Annelida >...
ACTTATCTGTCGATAGTATTCAAATGATGTGCCGCTGCTCAAGCTAAGTTGCAGTGCTCGATGTGTCCGCCGCCATTCTTGATAACAGCTTCAAGACGTCGACGCCATTCATTGATACTGTTATCAATGAAACGCTGTAAGTGTTTTTGCCACTTGAGTGACCGATATTAGGAGTAGTGTTTGTTTTGCTAGGTAATGTGGTCACACAATAGAGGTGCGGTGGGCGGAAGAACTTCACTTTTACGCGCCATAAATTACTGCTTGTAACAGTGAAAGAATGGTTATAATCGATGCTGAATTACCGAAGTTACCCCAAAAGTAAAACTGGATATCCGTTTTTTGGACCACCGTGTATGTACGGTGTCTGCTGTGTCTCCTGTTTATAGTGTCGACCGGTCAGTCTCAGAACAGAAGACAGAAACGCTTCTTTGAGATTTTCGTCTTTGTCGTCGTGGTCGCCATAGTTGCAGCAGTGTCAGCGGCGAATAATCGGCCAATGCCCGATTGGGAAATTTCAGCTTCAGTTGAAATTCCACTTCACTAGTTTGTTTTAAGTTCGAAGTCCCTCTCTTCCTCCGCCGCATCTAGTTTGTCATTACTCAAGAAATAATCTACTCTCATGGTGTTGTGACCTACTTGCATATAACATTGCTTTTGTGTGCATTAAACAACATTCTGCAAATTTTTCAATAATATTGTTAATCCTACCGATAGTAGGCCTAACTATAAAATCGTGCATAAAAGAACCGGTGGCGTCATTTCATTGGGGTCTCGATAATCTCGGGGGTCTCAGTCTATGTAAAGTATTGTTTTTGCAGCAGTAACACTGTTTCAGAGGTACGATTTGCAGATAAAAAAACTAACATCATAAATCCTTGAGGGTCCATTGACCTCAACTCTCAACCCTAAATGACGCCCCTAAATAATTTTAACAGTGATTTCCCTAGCCAACGGTACCATCGCCAACCCCTACAATGTACCGGTTAGCCACAACACATGCGTTACGGATAGACAGATGACAGACAGATGACATATTGTACGCAACGCTCGGCCTAACGGTCGGCCAAAAACAGGGGCAATAAAATTATGTAGATTTTTTTTACGAAAGTTAGGAAATACTTAACTAAGATCATATTTCAATGCAAATGTGTGTTTATTTTTTACTATTGTTTTTTTGAACAATTTTAAAAGGAAAATGCATGTGCCGTGTTCTGGGGAGGGGGTACAAATGGTCGCTTTTGCACTGCTGTTTTGCAAAAATTTGAGGGCTATAAACGCATAAAAAGCGTCTGCGGGAGTCTGTGGATACGGATATATCCATAGATATCCACGGAAAATCAGTGGATATGGATATGGATGGGAAATTTCATATCCACGGCAAGCCTGATTCTTAGTCCTTTTACTACGATAAGCTACAGTTGCCTAGGTGCTTTAATAATGCATCATGGTAGGCAGCCTATGCAATTTCAGGGGCGTCAATCCAAATGTATTTTCAGGCGGCGAAATTTTGTTTAGAGACAGCTGACATAGATAGACTGACGCGAGTCTCTGGACAGCAAATCAAGGTCGACTGTAGGGTAGGGTTCTTGGGGATGCGACAGCGAGTCCTTCCTTTTTTACCATCTAAAGGGTGGGAACGCCAGAGCGCTCCCCGTGCGGGCTGCGAGACGAAGCCCTGGCCACAAACGCATTCGTGGCATAGAAGAGCCCAGTAAATGGCTGTAACTTTCACGGGGCAAAAATACTCTTCTCGGTATTTTGTTATTGGAGATCACTCTCTACCGAGGGTCGCGACACCGCTACAACATTTAATAACCCATTACTCCCATTAGGTCTACTGGAAAGTGTAAAATTACGATTTAACCCACAATTACAATTCAGAATGTGACAATCTTATCGAGATACTGGGTGTTAGCGCTTTATGCAGATTTATGCAAAAATTAAAACGTGAAACTACTATATAATCATCAGATTGACTGAAAGTCATCGCTGTTTGTAATACGTGCTACGCCGACCCAATCGAATAGATAAGTCTTACCCGTGTCCATCTTCGTTTTACGTTTCAAACTTTGTTAGACCACAACAAACTCGTGTGAACTATTATTATGTTTAAACGGACTTTGTGTGCTACTGTAGTGCGCTTTCTGCTTGATCTGAGTAATCGGACGTTAAACTTGCTCGTCAGTTGTCGACAGACACGACGGATGACATGCTACGTATGGACGTCATGACGAAGATGATGATACCGAACTACTGACCAAATAAATATTTCGCAATCCAACAGGTCGTGTGTTTACGTCATGCTGCTAGTTTACTGTAACGACTCAAATCACTGCAGTTTAGTGAATTACTTCGTTTTGGACGAAATAAATTAACCAATAACCAAAAAAATGAAAACTAGATATAAGAGCTAACACGGTAAATAGAATACCATCGCAGAAGACCAGACAACACAGAATCCTGCAAAAATAATCCCAGATTATGCATCCACAGAACCTGGATCATCACTAAAATCACGGGGGTTATTTCTAACCACACAGGACTGCCAATATTGCCCGCAAAAGAGTGGGGACATGATTGCGTTCCCTCGTAAACAAGTGGTGAGGGCAGCCCCCACGGCACTACAGCCCTGAACGTAATCTTAGCTGCAAGTCATTTTTATTTTCATAAATTTATACCAATAAGTACGAAGATGAAAACTGCATGCGCGGCTTCCTTTTACATGGACTTCAGTAAAACAAAGGAAAAACACGTTCCTTCTCCGGGAAAAAGTAGGAGGGGCGTGTTTACGCCACAACACCCTCAACTGTAAAGATGTATACATTACACAAGTCATTGTTAATTTTGACCGAACAATGCAGCTCACACTGAACAGAAACAGAAAATGGATCGAAACAAAACATAGAATGAATAAAATCTAAACTAAACTTAGCGAATTGAAATGTCAACAAAAATAACAATCAGAAATGTAATTGTGTCGGCGCAGAGTGAGCTATTGGCAGTGAAGTAGCAGCAGATGATGACAGTGACGTCATAGCAAGGGCAACCGGTGGCCTATTGCCCAAAGGGCTGAAATTTTGGCTGTCGAAAGATTGTGGAAAAGTCTCTTCTTACTCGTCCAAACATTTTCATCCAAGAATGAACATTCGTGGCTAAAAAACCTAATTTAAATTTGTAAAAAAAGAAGCAAAACTGAAATTTTTAGCACCCAAAATCTCCTCTGTTGGAAATTTGCAGTCTCTGTCCAAAAATTGCAACCGCGTCTAATTTTTTTTAACCCACGACGCCGACGGATGATGGTCAGTTGTGTTTCTTGGTGCGAAGCGCTCGTTCACGCCTCTCAGCGGCTGTCTGGTACGGCAAACATTTCATGTGAAACGTTGGACACTCCACGTGAACGTCTGCTCCTGCAACGACCAACCAAACTCAACCATAACAAACTAGAAACTACTCACCAAGTTAGTACTTGGATGGATGGGTGACTGCCTGCTGGCAGGTAAACCATCTCAATATGTAACCAGCCGCCTAGGTCAACTCAGCCTTCCATCCCTCCGGGGTAGGTAATTCGAGTACCGGCCTATCTGGCTGGGGTTAAGGCGGGGCGCGTTCACCTGTGTCGGGTGACAGGTAACACTGCGTGATCCCATATGGCAGGTGACGCTCCGTAGCTCTGTGATGGGTTCGCTCCTTAAAAGCTATACTTCACCTTTACGTCTTTACCTTTAACCTTTCGCCAAAAGCTTTGCTGTAGCTTGGCGAACACAAAAAGACGCAAAATTAGGCATGTGAGACTAAACTGAGGCCACACAAAAAGAGAACCAGCACAGGCCAGCAGCTCGACATTTATTGGCTTGTGGGGCATCTCTATGGTGTTTTGTGACGTTTAAAAGTTCACTTGATGCAGCGCAACATTCGTTGGCCTGCGGAAAGGAAACATTAACTAACTTAACTGATTATTATTTCCTAAACTGTAAATGTATGCAGAGGCCTCACATTTTTACCAAACAGCGTCCAATCAGGTTCAAATCTGGCCCTGGATAAAAACAATTGTATTAGCCAGCACTGTTTGCACTATTTAACAGTGGTAAGAATTCTTCAATCCGATCCTGGATCTAGATGCTGATCCAGATCACCACTAAAATACAATTACCTCTAAGTTGGGCCAATTGTAACCTTCCATGAAAATGTCAGACAAATCGATCTGTAACTTTTGCGCAATCCTGCTAACAAATCAACAGCCAGATAAATACATGCCGGTTATTACATAACCTTCTCGGCTGAGGTAATCAATAAATATACCTGAGTCAACAAGACATCTGCAATGGCTGCTGATAGCACAGAATTTTGCAGGTAAACAATCCTGCCGCAGCAATTCAAGTTACCCATGTGTGGGTTATTTGAATAGTCAGCGTTATATGGCTTTGTCCTGTGCTCACTCATGCCATGGCGGCTTCAGTGAATAAAATAAAATAAGTGCCGTCATAATTATGTCATTAACTTACCTCTGCTACTACCGCTACTGCTCCTAGTAATGCTATCAGTGCTTAATTTGTAGAAAAAAGTGGCCATACTTTGGCACCTTGATCGGGATGCCAAAGGTGTCGACAGGGGAGGGTAATGGGAATGGACATCCCCCGTAGCAATAGACTAGGGATTGTGGAGAGTGCCATAAGCTGTTCTAGGGTAGAGGCCTGGCCAAAGCGACTTTTGGTGCATTCTGGGGTAAAGAAATGCATCTGGTGCATATAGCATTTTTACGGGTGACAGCCAGCATATGCGCGCGTATTAGCTACGGTAATTCTGTCCGACTGTCTGTCTGTCTGTCCTGGTGTCACGTCCCGGTACCATTGAAAGGCCAGGTGCGATAGAGACTTCTGGTTTTCACCGTATGATAGCTTAGTGTCTCAAGTATTTCACGACAAAATTTCACACCACTGGGTGAAAGGGGTCCTTACGAATGAGGGGGCAAAAAAGGGGCACCCCTCCTAAAGACGTTATTCTACCACTATTGGCTCGTCTAACGTGAAAATAGTTGCAGATAGGCACAAACATGCTGCTTATCGTAACAAGCACTGGCAACGAGCTTCTTAAAAATGTCAACATCAATGACCTTGAATCCTAGAATTTTTCGTGATTTTGGGCTGCGACACGCATTTCAATAGTAAATTGCGCCGACATGGCTGGAGATAGACCAAGACAACCTGCGTATGAAATTTTCAGCACTGGACGTAGATTTTAGCAATCTAAGTCCGGACACTCTAGGTTCAAAGACGCCTGCACACCCGGGTGTCAAATAGGGGTATCCCTCTAAAAAGTGATTATTTATCCGCTGCTGGCTTGCCTAACGTGAAAATGGTTGCGGATAAGCACAGGCATGCTGCTTATCATAACGAGCACTGGTGACGAGCTTCTTAGGACTGTCAACATTGATGACCTTGATTGACCTTGAACCCTAAAAATAGGGGTTTTTAGTGATTTTGGGCTGCAAAAGAGCAAACTGCGACGAAATGGATAGAGATAGACCAAGATTATCTGCAAACAGGAACTGCTATAGGCTCCCGCACGTCTCATGAGCATTAGCTCAGGTTTCTTGTTGTTTCTGTGACACTTCAAACCTTGAAATGTACAGCATACTGTCGCTGTGACAACAAGAACTGTTGGTACATCATACGGCCTCCCAAGACAAGTGCGAGTACGCCGTACTGGGCAGTAGCGGCACAAATTAGGCCCTGACGACTACTACCACTGCGTAAAAAACGCAATGTCCTTCCCGAGCCTTACAGCCCATAGGGCGGCGCTGATCTCCGTTTCCTAAGGCCCTCAGACACCAGTTTTTACACTGCGAGACCACGGATAGGGGCCAGTGTATCGCGCGGTGTGCCTGTTTACATCACAGCGGTGAAGCCGGTACCAGATTATACTGCTTGGTGACAGAGGCACGTGTGTGAACAACTTGCCTAAGGTCGTTACCCGGCAGTGTACCGGTGCGGAGTCGAACCTGCGCCTCTGAGTTACCTCAGGATTACAAGTCCGACACGTTACCGTTAGACTACCGAGCGGCACACTACCACTGCAACGACCTCCAATACTGACCAGTGAGTAAGTTCTGCATGGTGAAGTGTCCTCTCATGCTGCCGTAGGTCGTCTGAAAATGAGTGCTGCTGATCCAACTGTAACTAGCACCAGGTTTCATCACCGGATACTCGCCTGCAGACCAACAAAGACTTGTACAAAGCCACAGAGGTGAACTGAACCAATAACAGAAATGCAGGGCCGTAGCAGCTGGTCCGACAGGTACAGCAGCTGCCGGACCAATCTTTGGCCATATACATAAGTTTTTACCCAACTATATGGTGTTTCATAAAAATGCACCCTTGTTCTTTTTTTCATAATTTAGTCAAATGATGATCAATTTACACAAAATTTTTACCAGATGTAGCTCAAGAAATACTAATTCAAAATGTCAACAAAACGTGGTTGTTTGTTAAATATTCTTTGTCAGTTGTGACGTAACACTGAAGTCGTAATGTGTTGTAAGTACAAGCTTGCCTGTCTCAGCTGGTTCTGTCAGTTGCTACCCTGCTTCGATGGTGAACTTTATCTGGTTCCCTGATGAAAAATGTTCATCATATCAGCACTAAGCAACATGGGGGCATAAAATCAGGCACCTCGTGATCCAAAAACCCAACCATTCTGCAAGCGGTGTGTGCCAGTGCACTGTCTTGTTGGAAGATGTAAAAGTCTAGCTATCTCCACAAATGTGTAAAATTCGTCATTTTGTGCACTTTTTGTGGCTGCAGTGGTAAAACTTATTAGTATTTCTTCAGCTACATCTGGTAAAAATTTCGAGTGAACTGATCATCATTTGAGTGAATTATAAAAGAAAGAAAAAGGGGTCATTTTTATGAAACACCATGTGTGTAAGTCTTCCCAACTATACTTGAACTAAGCGAAATTTTAGAGCCAACCTTTGTGACAATTTGTCTTTTAGTGCAAAATAATCTTCAGCTTTAGAAGGCTTCATCCCCCCCTCTCTCTCATTCCCGGTAAGGGGGACAGGTCACCTCTAGCTCCCCAGGGCTCTGCCCCTGTACTCTGATGGGGCACTCAAGTTAGACCCTCGACATAGACACGTGCTACTGCATTTGCCATAAAGTCTGGACCAATACAAACTATGCTGCTACAAACCGAAAATGCCAGTTCAGTAGAAGTGTATAAAGAGAATTAACTCAACTAAAATATGTCAGTGCAGTTCAGTTCAATTCAGCTGCATTGTACGACGTGTACAAAGTGGACAAATTGCTAGTTCAGTTTACTCCATTTCAGTTCATTTTGCGCAATGTACGAAGTTCGTTCGAGTTTACAAAATTGCGCCATTCCATTAATTCTTAAAATAGAACAAATCCGAAATATACGTTTTGTAGGGAATTTCTTTCCGAACATATGTGGAAATTTTGTGGATGATGACATAAGTATTCTAACGTCACCTGTTGACAGAATAGTCTATTTGTGTATTATTTTCCTCACCAGTAATCTAACACCACTAACAAGTGACAAACACGTCAAACAGCATACAGGAGTGAGAAAAAAGACGAATAAACTTAAATCAATGTCTCGTTTTTAAATGCTAAACATTAGCGTTTCATTTTTCAACAAATCGTCAGAATTCGTTCAAACATTTGTCCCATATGTCAACAAGTTTCTGAATGCCTGATGCAAAGAATGATGCTGGCTGCTGTTCAAAGCACTGACGAATGACTGATTGCATCTCGGTATCCGACGCAAATATCCACCAACCTAGCATTTTCTTACACCAAATGTGTACTGTTGGTTTCGTAAAACATTTGTCGCCATAAACTGGATGCATTTGAGAATGAATCAGAGTTGCATCAAGTCTTATTCCCCACAAAAAAAAACAATAATGGCATGCTGTTCATTATGGGAAGATCTCAATGGCAACGTCGCCGTATTTAAAGTTTATAAATGACGTCGCAGTGACGTCATCGTAACAAAACTCACAGCTAATACTCACAATAAAAAACCCCACAAAACATATATTTTGGATTTTTCTACTTTAACAATTAATGGAATGGCACCACTTTGTAAACTTATTTATCGAACGACTCTCGTACTAAGCGAGTTCAGTTCGCAGAACAGACGCTTTGTACACATGATTTGCAGTAGCAGTAGTTAGCGGTCGATGAGACGGTGTATTGCCAATGCATGGGTCTCAACAAACGAAGCAGCTCCACACTGGCTAGGGTTAGTATGTGTGTGGGTGACCGTCAGCGGACAGACAGACAACCTCCGTACATAGTCAGTCAACCAGGTAAACTCAGCGTTCTATCCTCCATGGGTTGACAAAAAGAGTATCAGCTTTCAAGCTGTGAAGTAACAGTTTAGGCAAATCTGTGTCTTAGGCTAACTGGCTGGGTCCAAAGGTTAGCAGCCAAACCATCCAGAGAATTTCATTGAACAAGAATGTGCAGCCGCTGAGGGGCCGCCCGCTATGGGGCCGTCCTTGCAGTTGACTACGTGCGTGCTACCACACGGCGACATCAAATGCTGCCATCTCGTGAATCATTTAGACTTGACGACGCTACATGGTGAGCGTGCTTTGATGGTGGTGGATTTTTTGCCAACAACGCAATTAGCCGCCGTGACCTTGACCTCTGACCCCTTAATCTTGAAATTGGTCCACGGGGTGCTCGTGTCCCAGGGACCCTTCCTACCAAGTTTGGTATTAGTAGGCCTTTTCGTTTTCTCTCTAGGTGGAGGCACGGGACAGACAGACGGACGGAGAGACAGACAGACGGACAGGATCAACACATGATGGGACCTCCTTCTAGGAAGGACGGTCCCATAAAAACGTTTCACAACTATTTGAGTAATCCGGCTCTCATGCAGGCAAATGGGCAGGTGGACAGATAAACACACAGACAGACACGTACTAACCCTAGCAGATAAACGTGGAGGTATATCTTGCAAATTTTTTAATATAATGACCCGTCTGGACTCGTGTATTCATTATCTCAGGTCATGTCAGGTCACGTGCCATCCGTCATAAACAGGTAGGCGGCTCGATGGACTTATTTTCTTCAGATGCTTCTTTCTCCAGATAGTTTGGCAGCATCGTTGATAGTCATCTTCAGCCAGTCTTCCACATCTTGCACCCAGCGCCTCTTTGGTTAACCTCTTGATCTTGATCCAGGGACAGCACCGATGATGATGTTTTTCTCTAGGTTATCTCCTTCTGAGCACATTTTGTGACCATGGTACTTTAGCTTTCTAGCCTTGACGTTGGATTCATCATCTCATTCCTCAAAATGACATCAAAGTATACTATCTCGACTTAGAAATCCCTCACAATATTCCATTCCTCTAGCACATACTGAAAGATTCAAAAAATTGTTCGTTATATGTAGGTTGCACACTTTTCCAATAGACATTGATGACGATTCCGATGACAATCATATTGACTGTCAGTTTTATTTAGCGATTGTGTACGGTATTATGTTTTATTGTTAACTTTTATGTAGCCTACTAGTGTTTATATATTCAGCATGTGCTGCCAAACATAATAAACGAACCAAATAGAATTGACAGACAGATGTTGTGACATAACATCCTGCTTGCTATGCGAGAGGTAAAGCACACCTACCAACAACTCCAAAACCTTCGACCAGCTCCTCTCGTCCTTCCTCGTCAGTGATGGTCCAACTGCGACTTGACAACCGACACGAGTCACTGGGAGATGCTTCAGGATCCATCGACATACTAAAAGCATCAGTCAACTAAGAAAATCAGTCGATCAACCTTTAAATCAATCAAATCCATAATTCAAAACCTCTTCATATACGTAAAACGTAAAGTAACGTAAGCTCCTTCCCGAGCCTTAAGGCCCATAGGGCGGCGCTGATCTCCGTTTCCTTGGCCCTCAGCCAGACACCAGTTTTTACACTGCGAGACCACGGATACGGGGCCAGTGTATCGCGCGGTGTGCCTGTTTATGTCCCAGCGGTGAAGCCGGTACCAAATTGTACTGCTTGGTGACAGAGGCACATGTGTGTGAACAACTTGCCTAAGCTCGTTACCCGGCAGTGTCCCAGTGCGGAGTCGAACCTGTGCCCCTGAGTGACCTCAGGATTACCAGTCCAGCACGTTACCGTTAGACTACAGAGTCACACTTATGAGCCACATAAAATGCACTTGTTCCAGTATCTCTCCAACACTCGTATTCCGTTGTAGAATATTCTTTGATACTGGTATGGATCTTTCAACCAGCAAATAGCCATGCAAACTATGAGGGCTGCACAGATATAAACTGGTAAGTTCTTTTACATACATATTTGCTAGTTTATTCTCAAAAGTCGGAAAATGAGCCTGACGCATGTAAAAAGCGCTATCAGGATCCGTATCTTTACCTTTTACTTTTTTAAGGCAGAGCAGTATACCTCCGGTCAGGTACAGAACGTTAGATGTGTCTACTAGCCTACAGCTGCTGCTCCTACTACGCTGCTACTCGTTATACCTGGAAATCAGGGTTGACTGCGGTAGACTTCGACTGACGTCATCTAATTGCCAAACTCTCAACCCGCATCTCCGTCAGATGCAAGGATCTTGGTGATATTTATTGTACAAGCCGAGGTATAGCCCATTTTGTCTTAAACTTTGTTGCCATGGCAACAAGGGTTGGTCAGGGTAAAATTCAATTAGCAGCATTTGATGGCCCATCCCCGAAAACCCCCTAAAGGCACAAAAATCTCACCGAAATCTCTTACGCAATCCGAGATATAGCCAATTTTGTCCCAAATTGCGTTGCCATGGCAACAGGGGTCAGTTGGGGAAAATGCGATTGGGGCATTCGATAGCCCATCCCTGAAAACCCCCTTATAAGCGCAAATATCTCGCAAAAATCTCTTACACAAGCCGAGTTATAGCCAATTTTGTCCAAAATTTCGTTGCCATGGCAACGGGGGTCAATCGGGAAAAATGCAATTGGCGACATTCGATGGCCCATCACCGAAAACCGACTATAGGCGCAAAAATATCACAAAAGTCTTTTACGCAAGCCGAGTTATAACCAATTTTGTCCCAAATTTTGTTGCCAGAGCAACGGGGCTCAATAAAGATCAACCGGGGGTAAATATAAATGTCACCATTAATTAGGCCAACCCCAAAAACCCTATCCTAGAACCAAAAATTACGACTCTATCTTGCACACAACGGAAGTTATGACAGTTAAAAGAATTTTTAAATTTTCCCCATAGGCACCATTGTAATTTTTTTCGAATTTTTCGAATAAATAAGTCAAAAATTAAATTTTTACTTTGTAACATTAAAAAAGCACTTCCTTGCGCAGAACCGCGTCATGTGACATATTAAGCGTAAAAATCGGTCTAACGGACTTGCCTGTGGGCGAGTTGAAGAAACAAAAAAGTGCAGTAAATTTCAAACAGGAGAAGTGTATATTTCACCTATATGGGGAGCAAAAACCCCTGGGCGGATTGAGCCCGAATTTTTTGGTGGTAGGCGTCCACGACGTAATCACGACATGACGATCGGTTTAGGGGTTTTGGGTTGGCTGAGGGTCAAATTTTGTCTTTTCCCATAGACTTTGAAGGTCGTCCTTACAACAATCACACTATATCGTGTGAGGTGTGATGTCGAGGCTGGAAATTTTTGGGATAGTCCTCGTATGTTCCTATCATGAACAAATTTGCATTCTGCCATGAATTCCAGTTATAGCCCAGTAATAAGTCATGCAGTATTGTAGTGCTAGATGGTTCTAACCAGTAGTAAATATCAATGCCATTTATAATGTCCATTTATATCAGACTATAAAATTGATGAATGCCCCTAATAATCTGCATGGTAAATTGCTTGCTGGAAGACCAGTATCAAATTTTTTTCTACAATGGAAAAACGCTGGACCAAGTGCATTTTCGATACAAAAGACAATGTTGGAAATTGACAAAGTATAATCTACAGGGTGGACCAAAAAATGACCCAATTGTTTTTGTCAGAACTTCGTCAAATCTTCACAGAATTTGCTAATTTTTGGCACATAGATAGCCAAGACAATAAAAGTATGTAAGGTGGACTGACTGTACACCTCACATAATTTATGTCAATGCACTACCGTGTAAAATGAAGATGCTCCAAATTGTTACATTGGGCAGAGATTATCAGTATCAGATTGCTCACCTATTCTCTATAAATTTGGTGGTATTAAATGTTTTATGCTGAAAATAGCAGACAACAAAATAGCTGACAGATAAGTTCAAATCACGTCTAATCCATGAATGAGTGCTGTGAAGTTTGATCAGTTGATCGTTAATGCTGCTATCAGCAGTGGCATCACGTCTAAACCATTGTGTACACTTAAGGCATAAATTCTAATAATTTGAAAGCAAGTTGTTACACAAACTTATAATTCTGTTAATAAATCACATTTTAGTTTATTGTGTGGTGAATTAAGTTGTTTGAACTTTTACTGGCACAACAACTCAGCATTATGCAACAATTTAGAGCATCTATTTAACACGGCAGTGCGTTGACATAAATTAGGTGAGGTGGACAATGAGTGTACTTCACATATTTCTATCATCTTGGCTCTCCGTATGCCAAAAATTAGCAAATTTGGTGAAGATTTGACGAAGTTCTGACAAAAACAAGTTGAGTCATTCTTTTGGGCCCACCCTGTAAATACCTTTTGGCTATCTGTGTCAGACTACAAACTTTTTGAATGATCTCCATAAACTGAAGATTACGACGGAACAAGTCAACAGGAGTTTACCGGAAGAATGGTTGTTAAACTGCTACTGGTGATTAAAAACAAATTAATTTAATATTTTCTCCGTTGGTTGCAATACTAACCTACTGTGCAAAAGTTGAGCAGTTAATTCAAAAGTAAGAAACAGTAACAGCAGTTTCAGCAGCACAACTTCAACTACATCACCCTACGAGAGTTGGCTAACTGAAATCTAACATTGTATTACACGGTGGAGTGTTGCCGATATATAACTTACATATGCATTAACATAAGAAACATACGTAATGCGGTAGGCATGGCTGAAGTGCGGTGGAGCGATGATACTGGCTCTTGGTACAAATGCTGTGGCAACACTAACTCTAATGCCATTGGTCACCGCCACAGTGCCTGGTTCATGATAGAACCTGTAGCAAACGAACACTCAGTAAGTGAGCAAACAACAGCATTAAGCAAAAAATGCCACAAATGACAGAAATGAAAATGCAGATCATGAAATTGACAAATCAATTCGCAGGGCATGAAATTGCAGGTCATGAGAAATTTTCAAAAAGGACAGAACACAAAACTACGAAACTGAAAATTGCAGGACATAAAAATGCAGGACATAAAAATGCAGAACAAAAAACTGCCATGTAATCTTCGTTAATACTATATATATTTGTCTCGAAATTTCATGTCCTGTTATTTGGTGCATCATTTTCGTGTCCTGCTATTTCATGCCCTGCAATTTTGACGATCCATCATTTTTGTGTTCATCATTTTCAGACAAAAAGAAATGTTGTAAATCCGCTCAGATCAAACAACGCAAATTAGTACAACCACTCATACCACCACTGCTGTCTCAATTAATATCAACATATTAAATACTACTGCCATACATCCAGCCACAAAAAAATTTTTTAAAAAATTAACAGCTCAAAATATGAAAAAAACTAAAAAGCAAAAAATAGAACTAAACAAAAGTAAAAAAAGAGCATGTGTATGATGAACTAACGAAGGTTGCTGGCCACACTTACTTACTCAGCACGTATATCCTCTGGTCCTTGACAGGACAATGAGCAGCAAGAGTTCGCCATCTGCTTCTGTTTGTAGCCACAGCCCGGACGCTGTTCCGATCGACTCCTCAATCCACCAGGTCTTCTTTAAATGTAGACCGACATTTCTTTGTTGGACGACCTCGTCATCTGCCACTACCACAAGGGGTCCATGACATGGTGTGATTGGCTAGTCGTCCAGGTGGCATCCTGATGATATGGAATGCCATCCGAAGTCGTCTCTCTGCTACAATGTCCTGTAATCTTTGCTGCCCAGTCTGGCTTAACACCTCCATGTTAGTCACGTGGTCCTTCCATGTAATGCCTAGAATCTTTCGTAAGTTGCGCTGGTGAAAGACGTCCAGCTGTTGACATATTCTAGCTGTACTCTTCCAAGTTTCGCTGGCGTATACAGCTGTAGAGACAACCAGGGAGGTGTAGAGATCCAGTTTAATCTTGAGGCTAAGCGTGCTCGATCGCCACACGTTGTCAAGTCGTCGGAAGACTGCTGCTGGTTTTGCCAGTCGAGTGTTGATATCTGTTTCAACATCTCCATCACTAGATATCACACTTCCAAGGTAGGTGAATCTCTCTACATATTCTATGTTCCCTTGTGCAACGGCTATTGGCTGTGGTAATGAGCGCTGGGTGATTCCCATGGCCTTTGTTTTTTCCCGGCTTATGTTCAGTCCAACTTGTGCACTTTGTTCCTCGAGCTTGGTAGTCATCTCTTGGCATACGTTCTCTTCCTCCACCACTTTCGCTATGTCATCAGCAAAGTCCAAATGCTAGCCACACATGAGACAAAAACCTTTCACCAGTCAAAAGAACTAGCAGAATCAAAATGTGCAACATTTTTGTAACTACCACATTACAAAATACAACTAAACAAAGACTAAAACTAAGAAGGAAGACATTAGCACATACAAGCAGAAATACATAAGAAACCAGTCACTTTTTACTGATTTAACATTTGGGATTTGAGAACCACTGACCGATAAATGTGTCCGTCGACGACAGGAAACATGTTGTCTGCAAGTTGCTCAGCATACGTAGTAAACCACGAGAGAAAATTGTTTCCTACATGGTATTAAACACTTCTGTTAGCATTTAGCCAATTATTCACCATATACCACATTATACACCACAAGTTATTTTCATAAAGCAAAATGATAACAGTGATACTTTCACAGAGCTGAATCAGGCTAAGCCAAAAACATCAGTGGGCAATGCTGGAAAGTACGCACGTTGGGCTAACAATTCAGGCCACACACAGGCTTCGTATGGATTCCATCATTACGCTTTCGGGCTGCCTTAGAACCTTCAGTGCCATTACACCATTACCTTATATGGTCAGAAACCAGCCTGGCATAGCGGTAACGTGTTTCATTGGATCAACGAAGTTACTGTATGCCAGGCCGGGTTAGAACTGCGACAGGTGACTGCCTGCAGGCAGGTAAACCACCTCAGTATGTAACCATCCAACTAGGTCAACTCAGCTTTCCATCTTTCCAGGGTAGGTAAATCGAGTACCGGCCTATCTGGCTAGGGTTAAAGTGGAGCACGTTCACCCGTGTCGGGTGACAGGTAACATCGTGTGATTCCATATGGCAGATGACGCTCCGTAGCTGTGAGGGATTCAATCTTCTAAAGAGCTATAGTCCGACCTTTACCTTTTACTTTTACCTTCATTAAAAGCAAAACCAATTCCACTAAAATGAATACCAACACTGAACACAAATGACCTTCCTTTCGGCATATTGCAACTTGCAACAGCAATTACATATTACCAAAAGTGAATACCAAAGAGGATATGGCAAAATACACTGAAAGAAGATCTGGAGGTGATAGGCTTAGACTGGAGCGACAAGATGATTGTTGCCAGCGATTGTGTCAACTAAAGATAAATCACTGACCAAGAGCTAATGTTTTATATATTCGGACTGATCTTACCTGGCTGCTATGGTATGAAAAATCAATGTACACTGTGTCCGATAAAAAACTGATCCCTTAGACATCGTGCAATAAAAATGCCAAATCTGAACAAATCTGAATAAGGTTTTGTATAC
>Ga0209671_1003040_pt1 | contig 15874 bp, 7 predicted proteins | sample WorMetHERISLAND2_2_FD_187401 | JGI IMG/M metagenome (GOLD analysis project Ga0209671, IMG submission 187401) | Marine gutless worms symbiont microbial communities from Max Planck institute for Marine Microbiology, Germany - Olavius geniculatus... | ecosystem: Host-associated > Annelida >...
GCACAAATGATGCATTTTTGTGCAAAATTTTTACCATTTTGGAGATGCATCCAGTCAGTAGGGGTCCGCCATCCCGCCCTTGAATCCGCCACTGGGGGAAGAATTTCGTTAAGGTGTATACAATATAAAATAATCATCATAACACTGTTTTAGCTCATAATGCACCACGAGCTCCCCCAGACTCCCTAGTTGGACTAAGGGTGAATGGCCTCCGGGAAGGAGAAGTGGAAAGGGGAAAGAGAGGATGGAACGGGAAGATGAGGAATAGAAGGGGAGAGGGAGGTAAACGTGGGAAATACAGTAAAGAAAAACATAAATAAAGAATAGGGAAGGGGATCGAGTGGGGAGAAAAAAAGAAGGGGAAAACGAGTGGAGCGGGGGCATGAGCCCGATTTTCATCATAAATTTGAAGTAAGGCCCTGGCGGCTAGTCGTTCGCTAGCTTTTCACGGACGGAGCATACACGGCCGACGCAATGACTCAGCGGTCGATTGGAGAGAGATGAGGACCGACCAACATGAAACGAACGAACGACGTCAGAGAGATAAGACGTGTCTATCCTCTGCAGCCGCCGCATCACAACGATCACAATGTTTATACTGCAGTGGACCGCCTTTGTGTCTCAATCAATCAGCTCACGTTTGTGCTTCAAGACGTCACAGCGCAACTGCACAAGTCCTTGGTTGAGTCAGCTTTATACGATGAGATAATGAGATTCTTGCAACTGCGCTGAACTAGACCTATATAAATGATTCCGAAATGTATACCAAATTGTTGGGCTGTGACTGTGACAGACAAATTATCATAATATTAAACCCAATAGAGCGAGTACGCTTACGTATCAGCGCTTATCGTCTTTCGAACTGCGGTTGCTTTTGAAAGATGAATTAGAGGGCAACATGCTATTTGCGGTCAAGTGTTTGCGGGCATCCATAAAACTAACTTCACAGAGATTTTTTTGACTTTTGTAGGATTTTTTGCCGCGGATGGAATCAGCTGAAACAATCATTTTCGACATATTTCGTGAACGGGCGCCGTCAGCGCCAGGAAGTTCTGTATCTACATCGGCAAGCCTCACGAGTTGGTTTGGTTCTTGACGCGAAGGGAGGGGAGGGATGCATGACACGCGATACAGTACGCGAGTCGGCAGGAGAGCGCTCTTGGTGGGTCCGGCTGGGCGGTGCCGAGCTGTGCGGGGGTGGGATGGCCGGGGGTGGATCGTGTCGACGTTACGCCCCCGCCAGCTGCAGCGTCAGTCCACCACGCCGCGGTTGCTGTCACACTTCATTACCGCTACGCCGGCAGCGTTCACTCGGACGCCGATCTGTTGTCGACCTGCGGCTAGCAGTAGCCTCTCTCTCGTCTTACACCGGCCACTCGGCTCGACTATAGTCCGCGCACATGGACCGAGCGCCGTCCATCGTTCTGCTTTGTATACAGCAACGCCTTCGAGGCCCTTGAAGAAGCTAACCGGAACACCACGCACTGAGGTGTTGAGACTTGGCTGTTTGCTGTCAAAGTCGGGCGGCAGCAAGTGAATTAACGGAACGACAGCATCGCATTCGCATGACTGCACGCACAGAATTTACAGTTTACTATTGCATTTGTATACCGAAGTTGCCTTAGCAGTTAACAGTCATTGCAGCAGCACGTAGTGGACAAAAAAATTCAAAAATTTTCTTCCCGGGGGGCCCCGTGAGAATGTTTCCTCGGGGCTCCGCTGTGGCTCTCGACGGGCCTGCTTATAACCAGATTTTCGGCTGAAGAAAGATGTACTGCCGCTGACGTTTCGTTCGGGTTGCTTGCTTGCTTTGACACGGACGTTTACACTGAGTGACTGATCTGCCGCGGTGGTGAGTTAAACATCTGCTATAACTGTTGGCCGCTAACTGATGTGACTGACGGACTGGAGGCTTGCCGGCCGACTTCTGTTGGCGTGCTGCTGAGATAGACTTGGCGGCCCAGCCTGCCGACAACGCAGCAAGACTGATTACTTGTAGGCTACCGCATGCAGTCAGACGCTCGGATGGAGCTGAATCGACGAGCGGAGCGTGTATTGCGTGCAAGCGAAGCGAGAATAGTCCAGACAGCTTGGGTGGTTTCTATTGTTCCTTAGGACCGGACCCCTTGGTTTGTAAGACAGTTGTGAGGGGGGGGGTAGCAACGGCATAAAAGTGTGGACGCTTTTATACCCATGTTGCTGCTATTGATTAATTAAAAGGAAAAAGAATTCAAACTCCGGAAATGTTTGATGTCGTGAAAAGAAACGACTTTGACTATAGGGCAATTTGAACTCCCCCGCTGAGTATTCTCATCAGTTGATGTTCGGCTTCGATTAACGTCTGACAACCTTTACGACGAAAGATCCTGCGCTCATAGAGCCACCCAAAGTGTGCGTCCAGAGGTGACGTAATACCACCCAAGAAGTCATAGAATACAAGCGAACGGGCCGCGGCGACGGTGCTGACAGCGAGAAGCAATCATAGCCCCATGTGTGCGTGTGTGTGTGTGTGTGTGTGTGTGTCGGTCCTGCCTCCTTCCCTCCCTCGCCACAGCGGCATTATCCCGTCTGTCCTTCTCGTCGTCGAGCGGCGACTCCCATGCAGCGCATACAGTCGGTCGTTGATCGGTCGGCTGGTCGTTCCTCGCATCTGTTCGCGTCGTCGACTCGTCGTGTCGTCGTCCGCTCGTGTTATTGTCTCGCCGCCCGACGCTTTCACGACGAACTGGCGCTACGACACTGCATCGGAGCAGACGTCTTGGCACTTGCCGGCAAAGACATCTTTGATGAGATAATTAACATACACGTACACGTACCGCTGTTAAACGGATTGCACAACAACCGACGGAGCTATAAAGCTAAGAACAGTTTTTGTACAACACACGATGGCTAAAATTACACTCATCAATACTGTTAATTTTTGATCGAAGTTCGTGGACGGACACGCATTTGGACTTTAGGCATAACCTTCCGTTGTCTGCGTCAGACACGAGTTAATAGTACCCAGCATTTGAACTTTGAATTAGGACTACACGTTGAATATTTTGATATGCACTATAGTGTATATAAATTTACACTCAACTTAATTATTGCAGATACAAGACATGCTACATTTGGTGATGCTGACTGAAGTTTTAGAGCATCTGAATACTGTCGCCTCCCAGCTTAAAATACGCAGCTGCAAACAGCACTCATTATACTGTTTGAAGCGTCGTCTCGCCGCCGTATTATCGACATGCTAATTCGTAACCAGCGCGCCGCTATTTGCATGACGCTAAGTATCTCAAGTCATAGCAATTCGTAGATCAGAAGAAAGACCTGAAGAGAGTAATGGACATTGATTGTTCTCGCAGCGTTTCAACTCGGCACTGTGGGCGTTCCCTCCCAGTCAATGATGTCCTACTCAGTTGAAGCTGACCACCCATCGTCCAGTCCACCCACACGTGTGACTCATTGAAGAACGTCTTAACAACTGCCAATGCCACTGCAGCAGCTATCAACCACAGGGCCCCCTATACAACGTCATAAAACTTCGCCCTCTATACAGCTGCATGTCCGTTGCTCGGTTCAATTGCTTCGTGCCCTGCTTTGCATTTCGTCGTGTCAGAATGGGCCTAAGACGCGAACTCCGATTCAAGGCCCCGAGAGGCTGAGAGGTGCTGCCACTGTGGCCATGAGTGATAGCACTTATACTTGTGTTATGGCAATCCATTGCAAAATGGATATGGTCGTGCCACTTTTCGTACTATGTGGATAAATCATTATGTCCTATTACGACCGCATGGCTTAAAATTTACAACAATTAGTGAAACTTCTTCTATACATTTTGGCGGTGATTTTAAGAAATTAAGCTAAAGGGCCTACTAATTATTTATTATGTGCTCCAGGAAGGTAGGCCTGCTTATCGTGTATTGGAAAATAAACTCTCAAGTGTGCAATGTCATGAACAGCTGATTGAAAATGTCAGCCAGCGGCGGCAGTGTCCGACACAACAACGGCATAAGCCAAGAGAAGTAGGCCTAGGCCCGAAGTTAAAACACGAGAGCTGTGGCGGCTATCAGCGATATCACCATGCATGCGTGCATTTAGTCTCGTTTAACAGCCCGAAGCTGTTTGGTGTTTGTGCCTGTAAACTGTTTTTCATTCATTCAGACTTACTACATCGAGCTGTATCGCAGATAATGAAAGCCCTACAGCAGTACAGCAAATAGGCAGGCTGACGTTTTTATGTCCAGTCCTCAGTGGTCATCATAGAGGCATTAAACATATTTTGCGCCCTCTGACTTGCGCCAGTGTCCCGCCGACCATATCTAGAGAACGAAAAAAAATTCTACAAAGTCAAAGAACATTACTCTTCGAGTGATGTAGGCTAAATCTGCGAAGCGCATATGCGGGAGAAGCCAATTAGATCTTGTCCGAAGGAGATTACACTCGCGGGGATTTATTTGCCTTTGATTTATAGCTGCTGACTGCAGCGGTAGTGCTCCTTAAATAAACAGATAAATAATAAATAATGGCTCGTTGTGCGTTGAGTGTTGCGTGTTGGCAGATGGACGGTTGGATTGCGGCTGACAGCGTGCGGTGGTGCTATGGCGCCTGCAGACATTACATCACGCCAATCGACCGGTCAGCAGCAGCAGCAGCAGCCTCAAAGGGCTTCTGATGCTGCTGGTTACTATAACTGATGACCTATGCATCTCGCGGCAGGCATCACGCAAGGGCTAAGTGCGCTGGGTGTCCACAGGAGGCGCGCTGCAGTAACGCCCCTGGCTACCACCAGCATTACCGTCAGTAACAGAACGTCGAAGAGGATGAGTATAGGTATGTACTTGATAGAGCGGAGCAGTTGTTTGCCAATTTAGTCAGTTTATTCTTAGGAAAATTATTAAAATTGTTACCACCAGATTCTCATCTTTTAAAGCTAAAATGTACCAAATTAAATTTCAGATGGGACTCCGCCCCAGACCCCGCTCAGGGAGCTCGCAGACCCAGATCCTCTAGCAGGACTTATGGAGTCCTACTTCTAAAGGAAAGAAGGGGAGAGGAAAAGGGGAGGCGAGAGGGAATAAGGGAGATGGAGTAATGACTAACCAATAGTCAAATTCAAATATACTCCGAGGAATGGGCATAAGAAAGAAGAGGTGATTTCTGCAAGCCATTTCCTGGGTTCGTTACCTTACGTTGCGTGCTCTAGCTCCAAGCGAAGATCTTAGAATGATTAAGCAGGCCAGACCTACGATGTCGTGGACTTCATACATCAGTTGCTGTAATTTTAGATTTTTCGGTCTTGGTTACGCCACTAGCCAAGGCGGAGCACTTCAGGAGCCAGGAGCGGACTGCGGACACCGGGCACTGCTTCCTATCTGCACGGCCGCGCTGCGAGAACCAGGCTGTGAGACGCTGTGACGAGCTTTCGATCACGAGCACTGATTAATTCGCCAATTTCTGTCGGACGACGACGACGCGCGCGGTGCAGCATCGGTGAGCGCGTCGCTGCTACTGCTGCTAGTCTGCTAGTCGTGCATCTAGGCCTACGTCATCAAGCAACAGCAGCAATCGGCCGACGACGAATTACCACTCACTGCTGCGCACAGTGCAGGCAACGTAGGCCCATCTAACTATCCAGATTCGACGAGACCACGGATGCACTGATCCAGCCACCCACCGTAGGATGTATTCCTATGATCAGCATCTAGCCTGCTTAAATCATAATTAGCGCTGTTGATGCCGCCAGCTAAGCGCTGCTAGGCTACCGCTGCACAAAGCTGTTTATGATTAGACGTCCAGCAGTGGTATCGGGCTTCAGTCAACGACCGGTGTGCGTGCGCTCTCTAATTGCTGAAAACGTTACGGACTTAAAAAAACAGTCCAGATAGAACGATAGCTTTCTAACTGTCTCCACGCTCCAAACACTGAAGTCAATTCGTACAATAACTGACGTTGCAGCGTATTTCCAGCAGTCACTGTCGGTAAATTCAATTTCAATGGCACGCATACACCAGACTCAGAAAAGCGAGCGTTTCTGAATCAACAGTAAAGAAAAAGCATGCATGCTGTGCCTGCAAAATTTGTGCTTTCTGATATTTCTGCTTATTTCTAACTATGAACTTGGTACACAACTCTTTCTGTCAACCATGTTCAGAAATATGGTCTACTAGTAATCAAGAAGTGCTGAAATGGAATAAATACCATTTTTACAGTTTTGTATTTAAAAACTCAATTTCATTCAATAAGCTGAATAATTATGAAGCCGAGTTTGTTGAAGTTAGCGGGTAACTGACCAATGTAGGCCTACTAAAAACATTTTAAGCTAAGTGACTGAAGTCTGAACAAAGACTGCACACAACTCTCAACAATTTTTACCTATACAGATAAGGAGATGACTTATTCACCCATATCTTTCAGAGAAGTCGAAAAATTATAAACGAATTTCAATAAAATTGTGCACAAACGTTTCACGTTTGAGACACAAAAAGTAAGAATGATTATGTTAAGAATCAAAATCCAATAACTAGAGCTGTCACAATTGACGCGTTAATTAACGCGTTAATGCGTTAATAAATTAATGTGCGTTAAAAAATTAACGTGCTTTAAAAAAATTAACGCACATACGTAAATTTACGTTAATTTACTAAATTTTGTTAAGCAAAAGTTGAAATATTCCGTTAAACTGCGGTTATTTGACAATCGAATGAGTTCGAGTAACTAAACTGTAGTTTTCATTCCATCACAACTGTAAATAAATAATTATTTCGATTTTCGATGACATGCTAATAGATTTCTATGCTACCTATGACGTCAGTTATTGTCGATTATACGTTTAAAAATGTGTTTCTAACTTTCTATATTAGACAGGCAGGGCCCCTCAAACGTTGCGAGGCCTGTGATAACTTATCCCCCTACTCTCCCTCTCGACGGGACTAGGTGCGTTAATTTACGCGTTAATGCATTAAAAAAATTAACGCCTTGACAGCTCTACCAATAACACTTCCCCTACCCGTATTTTGCCCCGATTATTCACTCCATAATGCATGTTCAGCAGAATTGTGTTTTTCTAGTAGTCCAGTTACTACAAGTTTCTGAATTCAGAACGTGATATTTTTTTTATTTGTCTAACAAACTTGGTACACAACTCAAAAATGTCAGTGGGTTTTATTGCACTTGTGAAAATACTGCTAAAATTCACATCGATGAGCAGATATAAATAACATGCAATATAACAATCAGGCAGACATGAATGCAAACAAAAAATGCAAACAACACTAAAGTCCCGTCCTTCCTATGAAATGAACTATCGTCATATAGTTTATTTCATCAGAAAATGACATCACGGCTACTGAGCTGAACCGAAGGAGCGTACAAAGAAACACTCACACATAAACAGCATTTTTCTACTATGGCTTTCCTGCATGGTAAAAAAGGCACATTCGAATAAATAGGAAAAAAAATGATAAAACTAATGACGAACTTGTCAGACCAGACACCAGACATCTACTCAGCAACATTTACAGTGCCAGACATAAGCACAGTTACCACGGGGACTGGGACGAAAGGATTGATTTTCACCTTCATGTTATGAGACTCAGCCCCCTCAAATTTTAAATCTTTATTGCTCGAATTGGCAAAGATTCCAGTCTAAATCGGCCAGACCTTTTCGATGGTCATAGTAGCTATGGAAAGTGGCAGTTGTCATTGCCTGGGTGATGGTGAAACCGTGAATCAACCCGGCATAGGCAAAGCCGCTCGCGACTGCTATTTCATACAACAACAGCCACTGCAGTCTGCAGACAGACAGACAGTGGGCAGACACAGCTGCAGACATGCTGCCTAAATTTAAGGGTCGCTATATAGCAGTCGCAAAGTAATAACGAAGATAACCTACTGTTGTCCACTGGTGCTTTCAATGTCGCCAGTCTGATATGCTGGAATGGTTTACTGGACAATCTAAAGTAAGTAAGTAAGTAGTAAGTAAGTAGGTGTAAAGTAGTAAAGGAGCAAAGTCATAGGACCTTTGACCTTTGTTTTGATTGTTTTAGATAGGCCTAACAGTTAAAACATTTTCATTTCGCAAATATTGATGGCATATTAGCACGACTCTTGCAAACAAGATATACAAACGTTGACGATAAATGCACTTTGATTCTGATTCTGACACAGTTACAGACACAGTGGCTTGCATGCAGGGTGAACCGGGAGAGAGAAAAAGAAAGTAGAAGTGAAGGAACAGTGAAATGAGATTCGAAGGAAGATGCCAGTCCCATCCAATTGTAAAAAACGAGGTTGCGCCCCCATTGCGCAAGTGAAGAACAGTCATATAAAGGTTAAAAGGTTAAAGGTGGAAATATAGCTCTTAATGGGAAGCCCATTTCAGTGCTACGCAGCGTCACCTGCCGTATGGGATCACACAGTGTAACCTGCCACCCAACACAGGTAAACGCGCCTCGCCTTAACCCCAGCCAGATAGGCTGGTACTTGTTCTTAAATACATTATTCGGTTGAACATTAGACATAACATAAAAATTAACCGTTTCAAACCTTATTATTATTTGGTTGACAGAGACACTGGTTCATATTTCCTATCACCGGCTTACAACTACATTCTTCTCCGGAACTCACGTGACACTACCCAGAGAAAAGTCGACTCATTTTCGAAAAAGGCAACAGCGGTTGCCGAAACGTCAACCAAACAATAATAAGATTTGAAACAGTTAATTTTTATGTTAGGCCGGTACTTGATTTACCTACCCCGGAGAGATGGAAGGCTGAGTTGACCTAGGCAGCTGGTTACATACGAAGATGGTTTACCTGCTTGCAGGCAGTCACCCATCAAAGAACTAACCCGGCCCAGCGTAGAGTAACTTCGTTGATTGGATGAAATGCGTTACCACTACACCGATATATATCAATAATGTAAATGCCCTTGACGGTGACCATGAAATCGGAACCCCCAATCTAGTACCGAAAACGAACCCAATTGCTCTTCCCGTAATCCCCCAAACGTTAAAGTAGGGAAACCCGGAGGCCCTCCAAATATTAAAGAGAGCTACGAAGAACTGCTACGCAAGCATCTGGTGATAGAGACACTGAAAAACAGAAAGACACAAAGACAGACGGACTGCAGAGTCAACTGGTGAGGCACTTGTACAGCATTGGAAACACCATAAGCGTCAACTGCTATAGAACACGTCCCCCAAATATTTGGACTGAGGGGGCACTAGCATGAATGTCCCACCAATATTACAGAAGTAACAGCAGTAAATGACAAAAACTTTTCACCCATGCAACATTATGTTCAGTCGATTCACCACCAGAAAATCATTATAACCGTTGCCGCCAGATGTCAACATTTAACATCAAAAATAAAAATATGACAGCATGTCATATTTAAAGCTGAAATGTGCCACATTCCTGGGCCCGCTGGGGGAGCTAACAGCATTCCCCTAGATCACCTGGCTGGATTTCTAAGGGGAGGTAAGGGAAGGGGAAAATGGAGAAAAAGGCGAGCGGTGGGAGAGGAGAATTTGCCAATGCATGTCCTCCCAACGGTGGACAGAGATTGGCGCCAGTGAACACCAGTGCATGTTGATTGTTGGCAAATCTTCCGTCCGCTGCCTGTCATGGGATCATTCAGTCATCATGAAAGACTTGTTCTTCTGCTGCCGGTAAACCTGAGTTCTTCAACCATAGACATCGAAACGTATGGGATCTACGGTTCAACCGTTGCTGATCTCGTTCTTGCACTGGTCCTTCCAGCGAGCATGAAACTCTGGAGCCGACAGCATTGTCAAGCCTGTGACAGACAACATTGTAAGTAGTAAAATGAAATCGGTTCTGCCATTTACAACTAACAACAACTGCTGCACAAGTGACGAGTAGGGCCCACAGTTTTCCGCGGCAAATTTGGTCAAATTCTATGGGCCAGTTCGCAAAATTCCACAGCTCATGGTGGCAAAATTGTTCAAATTCCCCGGCTCACCATGGCCATCCGTTTGTGAGTAAACTGAGCTCTGTCGTGTCAAAAAACTTGAGTTATTGAAGACTGGCGTTTGGCTCAGTTATGCTAGCAACATTCAAGGAAAATTATCAGTCGTTTTTTTCTTTTTAAAAGTGCAATCTGTCAAGTTAACTTGTGTTTATTTATGATTGTGCGCCATACTACAATGGGTATTAGTAGGGCTCACAGTTTTAAGCAGTTCAGTTTGATTTTTTCCGTGATATAACTAGTCTATTCAGTTACGCTGTGAAGCCGATGATCGTACTGATATCGATTATTTTTTAAATTTTGGCAAAATTCCACGAAATTCTGCGGAAATATCAAAATTCCGTGGAAAAGGGCAAATTCTGCGGCTTGGCTCTAAGTTTTGTGACTCACAGAAAACTGTAGGCCCTAGTGATGAGTCAAAAAGCCATCTAAACAAAAAACGAAGAGTTTAAAACTTTCAACTTCATAATGCCTTTAACTTGACATTTTGTGTTTTAAGATGATATGGCACATTACAAATTGTACTATTACTACTATTATTATTTTTAAATTTAATGCTGCAGCACTTAATTTAAGGGGTTGTTGGGTCGACTCCCGGTCGGGTTAGGTCTACTATCAAGAGGTTAGTACTTGCATAGCCAACTGTCTGCAGATAGGTAAACCATCTCGGTATAACCTACTCCAATGTCAACTCAGCATTCCATCACTGCGGAGTAGGAAAACTGAGCACTGAGCTGTCTGGCTGGGGTTTGTACATATCATGTGAACCTATGTCGAGTGGCATGTGACACTGCATGATGTGGTAGATGACGCTCCATAGCTATGCGATAGGTTTCCTCCGATAAAGAGCTAGCATACGCAAGCTTTAACCTTCACATTACAATACATTACAAACCTTGCTGTGATGCGGCTACGATGACGTCCTTGGTGCGTATTGAGACTTCCGAGCTGGTGACCGTGTAACTAGTCAGAAGACAAACCATCGTCCGCAGACCACTGGAAGACGCACTCAGTTGACTGACGTTGACAGCAGTGGTAGAGTCCTGATGGTGATTGGTCTGTGTCTGCTGCTGACTGAACCATCGACAGCAGTCGCAGATCTGTGCAAACCGGCTGCAAACACAATTCAGCCCCGGCAATTCATCAGACGTTGCCGACACACAAAAACGAAAATACAGGGTATGCCAAAAAATGATCAAACTTGTTTTTGTCAGAACTTCGTCAAATCTCCATCAAATTCGATAATTTTTGGCACACAGATAGCCAAGACGATAGAAATATGTTAGGTACACACTACACACATCGTCCATCTCACCCAATTTTTGTCAATGCACTACCGTGTAAAATGCAGATGCTCTAGATTGTTGCATAATGTAATTGTATAGTTTTAGTGATCATAAAAGTTCTAACAACTTAATTAAGCACACAATGAACTAAAGTGTGATTTATTTTGCAAAATTATAAGTATGTGTAAAAACTTGCTTTCAAATTATCGAAATTTATGTTCAAGGTGTACACAATGGTTAAGATGCGATGCCACGACTGATAGCGGCATTAACGATCAACTGATCAAAATGCACAGCACTCATTCATGGAATAGACGTGTTTTGAGCTCATTAGTCAGCTATTTTGTTGTCTGCTATTTTCAGGGTAAAATATTTAATACTACAAAATTATTAAATCACGTGAGGCCTTCTGTCAAATTCATAATGAAAAGGTGAACAATCTGATACTGATAATCACTGTGTAATGTAACAATATGGAGCATCTGCATTTTACATGGTAGTGCATTGACATAAATTGGATGAGGTGGACAATGAGTGTACCTCACATATTTCTATCATCTTAGCTATCTGTGTGCCGAAAATTATCAAATTTGGTGGAGATTTGACAAAATTCGGACAAAAAAACAAGTTGGGTCATTTTTTGGCACACCATGTACTCGCCTATCATCTTTATTCACCATAGAATGACAGCACAACAAAAAAAAGAAAAATTAACTTAACTAAACTTAATGAACTCTTTTACCATTTATCAACAATACTGAACACATTTATTCACCAATCAATAATTAGCAGCCAAAATAATGTATTATTTACAGTTACTTATTTTTCTATTTTTAACAATACATCTCTCCCGGCAAATAAACAGTCCAAAAGATATCCCAAGCCCCCATTGTTATTTCTTTCCTTTCCGAATGATATCTGAAAAGGTACATAGCCCAAAATTTGGCCAGCTTAATCTAAAGCAAGCAGTAGTAGTAAATGTGCCCCTTTATTGACTATATACAAAGCCACATCAGAGACAAACTAAATTTAAATGCAGATAAAAAATAACAGCAAAAAATAATGAATGTTCTGGTTTAAAAGTTTGTCAAGTTAAACATCTGGTCCATGTAAGCAAGTTAGAAACATAGCAGCAACTGACATGGCTTCCTTGTCCCGTCGGTGGTTAAGTTGTGATGATGGTCGGAGTTTTTCATGGGATTTCTGCGCCCGGACATACCTGTCATCATTACAATGCACACTACAGTGACTGCCTACTTGCAGCCCCCTCAACCGTTTCACACACTAAGCACACAGCTCACACAATTTCACCAAACAAGTAGATGAAACAAAGGATAATAGGCAAGCAAGCCAACCACTAATCAGTTTCAGCTAGCCTTCAGGCGAACTGTCAATTAGTCTCTTCACTTTCCCCCCTGAACTAGTTTACTTTGGCAGCAAAACGTAGACCGACGCAACTGCTGCCATTTGACCTTCAGGCAACGCCGGCTGGTTTTTAACAGTAAGGGTGAGTACTTACCAAATAGCACATACTGCCAACTCCAAATCGGTAGGGCCCACAGTTTTTCGCGAGTCACGGAATTTTCCCCTTTCCACGTAATTTTGATATATCCGTGGAATTTTGCGGAATTTTGCAGAAATTAAAAAATGACCAGCGATTAGTACAATTATTGGTTCAAAGATGCAATTATATCACGAAATGTGACGAAAAAATTCAAACTGAGCTGCCTAAAACTGTGGGTCCTACTGACAGCTATCTCATTAGAGCAAAATCGTACGAAGCAAACACAACACAACTTCAAATATTGCACTTTTAAGAAGAAAAAAGTTGATAATGTTTTTGTATGTTGCTAGCATAACTGAGCACAATAATGGGTTTTTCAGTGTTTCACATTTCCAGTAAAATGACGGAAGTATCTGAACAGAATAGAGCTCAGTTTACTCACAAATGAAAGGCCACGATAAACCGCAAAATTTGGACGATTTTGCATGGTAAGCCGCAGAATTTTGTAAACTGGCCCACGGAATTTGGCAAATTTTTCCATGGAAAACTATGGGCCCTACTAATCAGATTTGAAAACTGTTTGGCAGGCATTTTTTTCTATGCCACAGAAGAAGAAGAAGATGATGAAAACCCAATCATTGCTGTGTATCTGATAAACGGAAGCTGCTGTTTTGAAAGCTTCAACTAACCGATTGCCCTTCTGAAACTCCACCTCCAGCCAGCGAATAGCTTCCCTGGCACCCGCGTTGTCCTTCTTCAACATGTCCAGATGATCAATCACTATATCAACAAACAACACTCGATGATCAACATTGTTGATTAATCCGCACACAAAACTGGCAAAAAAAGAAAGACAGTTTAAATGTCAACTGCATGGGTGGCAAAGTAAAATAAGACATACTGTCACTATAACTACACTACAACGGATGGCCGCAAAGTGCGCTGCGGTATCATTAGCTCATGCCAATCAGCTGCCACTTCCCAGATTGTAAAGCGCTTCTGGTCAACAGTCTGACTCGTGTAAGAAGCGCTATGGCCAGTACCGGACCTTTTACCTTTTTACACTGTTTAAAACGTAAAATGCAAACAAAAAAACTGCAGACCGACCGTCAGTTGGAATGATGATGATGAAACGCGAGCTGGCAGCCAGTTGTTTGACGATGGTCAGGTGATCGCACAAAGTGGGTGCGTCTGCTATGACATACGGAGGCAGAAGAGTGCCGGTCGTTGCGCCCGTCTGGGTGAGTCCAGTGCATGCTGGGATCGATGGGTCCTGAGCGCCACCAGTGCCAAACAACGAGCCCTCGAGACGACTCACTTCATCCTGTAAACGTAGCTGCGCCATGTCCCGCATCAACTGGTTGCGTCGAGCTTCGGCGCTCCCCTGCACAGGCAAAGGTAAAGGTGAAAACCCATCAGATCCACAAAGCCTCACCTGCCATATGGAATCACACAGTGTTACCTGCCACCCGACACAGGCGAATGCACCCCGCCTTGACCCCAGCCAAACCGGCTGGTACTCGATTTACCTACCCCGGAAGGATGAAAAGCCAAGTTGACCTTGGTGTTGGTTATATACCAAGATGGTTTACCTGTCCACAGACAGTCACCCATCCAAGTAGTAATCACTTGATAGTGAACCGACTGGGAGTTGTTGAAAGTAGGCTATGTTTTCTACAGCATGCCTCATTTTGAATGGTAAGTATATAAGCCTAGCGCCTAGTGCCCAAATAATCTTCGTAGTCCATAGGCCTACATGCTGTGTTGAAACGTGTTTTTGATAGACTAATGTCACGTGTTTATGTCAAGTAGGCTTAATACAGATCAGATAAAACTTTTGATTATAAATGCAAAAAAAACTTTTTTACGTTTTTTTTCAAATTTTTGGCACGTTATTGACGTTGTTAACGTTTTTTCTCAAAACGTTTTTTTTATTTTCTAAAATGAGCATTGAAAATCTCACCAAGAACTTTGAAAAGCGAGCACTTATGAAACCACAGAAACGAATTGATATCATAGTGATTGTAGTTTAATTAGTTAGTATACTGCGATGGTTTTATGACCATTTGGTTGAAATGAAATTAAATAAAGTTGTCTCTGTCTACATTATAGTTCTAAATATAATGCACCTACAGCATTAGGCATTCAGCAAAAAGTTGAACAAACTATGGCCAACGTTTTTCATTTGTTTTAAACGTTTTTTATTCCCGCCAGGTTTTAAACGTGTTTTAATTTTTTTGAAAACGTTTGTTTTACATTTAGGCCTATGCTTTTGATAGCATCCTGTCCAATCATTGGCCTTGTAGTCACTACTTTAAGTACATGTCCGTTATTAACAAGACATCGTCAGAATACAAATAAAATGTTCAAACTTTCACTACGCATGTACTAAAATCTGTAAAATAAAATTTACACAGCACAAAGTCAAATATACTCTGGCCGTTAACAAAAATAAACGTCCAAAAGTACTGTTGCAGTGTGAGCACTTTTCATTTGCAGACGTGTTATCAAACATTAATATTAAAAGTAGGCCTACTACAACCCTTAGTTAGCGTTTATTTGTGTGTTGACTGAGTGGCGCCGACTCGAGCCGCGCCGCCGGCGGAAAATTTTGGCGCCGCCGCCAGCCGAATTTTCGACGGCGCGCCGACTCAAGCCGGCTCGCCAGCCGAAAACAGGTCGGCGGCGCGGCTGAGGAGTCTACCGGTAACACTGTGTGATCCCATATGGCAGGTGACGCTCCGTAGATTTGAGATCGGCTTCCCGTGAAATGCTATACCCTTTAAACCTTTTAAGTAGGCCTATATAGACAACGCACGACTGCATGACTCACGAGCCGTCACGTGGCATGAAATTTCACGATTGGCCTAAAACGAAAGTTGAGAAAAAGGTGTGAAAAAAATCGGCCGGCTGGGAATTGAATTTTACGGCTGTTGGTGTCCGTTCAAAATTGCGACAGACTTGCACCAACACAGCACGATTCGGAAATGCACCGTAGGCCTACTGCAGTTTTTATCTAGCCTACTATATAGGTAACCACACCCGGTGTGATTGGAGATTGAAGGCGGAGGGGGAGTATCGTGGAACGGTGCAGTGTGCCGG
>Ga0209671_1003041_pt1 | contig 15872 bp, 9 predicted proteins | sample WorMetHERISLAND2_2_FD_187401 | JGI IMG/M metagenome (GOLD analysis project Ga0209671, IMG submission 187401) | Marine gutless worms symbiont microbial communities from Max Planck institute for Marine Microbiology, Germany - Olavius geniculatus... | ecosystem: Host-associated > Annelida >...
AACACGTAGGCCTATCAGCTGTGGGCTAAGCCTAGGCCCGCCTACGGCTTAGCCCACAGCTGATAGGCGGCGGGGTTCCATCAGGCCAGCTGGATGTTTGCTGGACGTTTGCTGGAACTTTGCTGGAAGTTTGGTGGATCGTGTGAACACCCTATAACTGTGGCGACCGGCTTGCAAGTTGCCTGCGAATTCGTCTGTAAACACAACAGGTGATGAAAACCCCGGAGTAGCGGCGTGCCGATCAGCTGATCGATCGATTGTTATTGGGTGGTTAATAATTCGATATTTACGCGCTTTGTGAACTTACACCTCGATCCAGACGTTTGCTAGGAACATTTTTTATCCATTTAAGTATAATGCGCGAAAAGTTTGTTTGTCTGTTTGTCATCTGTTATCTGTCATTCTGTGATACTTTTCTGTCGTCTTCTGTGTTGCACGGTTGCGGACCCCGACCGCGGCGTTTGAGTCCTTAGGCCTTAGTTACGTGCGTCCTCACCTTGCCCTTCACCTTCCTTAAGGACAGTCTGAAGGGAAGTAGGTTGAGTTGCCGGCCGGCCATCATTAGGCCAATAGTGCTTAGCCTAGCGTGTACTGCTTTCTGGCGTCATCTGGCGAATGACATTAAAACTTATGTTCATAGGGTGGGGTGCTGCTAGTTGTTATAGTAGACTAAGGAAACTCTGCGTGTAGGCCTATTTTTGACGCACGCTAGGCGATGTTCTGCATTTTGCAGGCACCGTACTTGGAGTGACTCAGCTACGTGACGTCGTCTACGTGGTGTGTTATGGGTCTTCATCAATCTTGAGGTTCAACGCTACAACACGTCAACGTCTGACAGACATCAAGGTCAGGGGCTTGAGACAGCCACGGGACATCGCCGCCTGCGAGCAAACGTCTCAGCTCTATATCACTGACTACCTGGACTGCATCTGGCGAGTGTCGGCAGACGGCGCTGACACAAGGCGCTGGTGGTCGAAGTCTGAGTCGGACGCGTTCAAACCGTGGAAACTGTCGGTGACATCGACTCGCCTGCTGGTGACGCCGCACGTCTTCAATCAACTGATGCAGTTGGACGCAGTCGGTGATGAACTCAGACGCGTTCAGCTGCCGCAGCACTTCGTACCACCATTTCACGCCGTCGAGTCATCTACCGGCACGTTTATCGTCAGTCACAGCAACGGACAACTGCCGTCTCAGGGTCAGATCAGTGAAATCGACACAGACGGCGAAGCGCTGCGTCAGTTCACCTGTCCATCGCTCAGCATGATTCCATACATCGCCGTAGACTCTCACGTCGACGTCTTCGTAGCGGACACCGACAATCACTGCATTCTGCTGCTCGACGCTCAGCTGAAGCTACGTCGAGTCATCATCGATGAACATCAGCTGAAAAACAAGTTGCCCGGACGTCTGTGCTACAAGGAGCAGTCGGGACAACTGCTGGTTGGATGTGGTGTAGTGTCTGGGGATTTGATTTGCTACATCGTCGGATGAACTCATGTTATATACAAGCTTCCGCTGTCAGCGACAGAACAAGAGGCTCGGCTACCGCTTAGAAAACGGGGAGTCAGCAGCTGGATGCATTCCGTCTCATTATCTTGTGACTGTTAAGAATATGGCGCGTACACATGCGACTTGCTATTAGTAATCAGTAGTAACATTAGCCCTATCTCGCACCTTTTTTGAGATACGGAGACTTGTTGGTTGAAAATCGCCATGTTTCCTTACGCTTCTCATTCCACGGCCTCGATTGGGCTTATTTCTTTTGAATTTCTGGATTAAAAAAAATACAAAAGAAGTTTTTGTGCATCGTAGGCTTACTTTCACAACTGAAACATTTTTACAGCTTCAAGAATACTCTTGAAACTATAAGCCTTTTGTGGAGATGACAGGGAAGATTTTCTGATTCCAGCTTGAGTCGTTTTGATAGAATAGCATGGTGTAGGCCCCTAATAGACAGACAGACACAAACAGGCGGACGGACGTCTTTGCCACAGCTAAGACGGAACATCTGCATAACAAGCTATGCTGACGCCCTGTAAAAAGCCAAGTAATTACAATCACTGAGGGTGAAAATTTTTGCTTAACACAATAGAAATTACAGAACCTATACGTGATTATTATAGTGCAGAGCAAAAAAGGTAGAAACACTCTTTTTTAATCTCGAAGTTGCATTGCAGTTCGCAATACGTCAGATCCACATCTACGTGAGAAAAAACAACGCTGTAACAGTCAGCGCCATCGTCAGTTGAAAAGGTTCGAAGGGGAAAAATGTTGCAGTTTTTCGACACACAGCCGCACATAAAAGATAATTATGTGTGGTCAATACTTCAATTTTTACGCGCGAAAGCAGAATGCTTCGCGCGTCTTTGCCATCGTCTGGGCGTCTGTCTGTCCGTCTGTCCATCTGTCTGTCCGTCTGTCACACTCGTGGACTGTATCAAAACGGTGCAAGCTAGGATCACGAAATCTTCACTTTGGGATGCCCCAAGGTCTCTAGTTTATCGTGACAAAATTTCGTGCCACTGGGTGCAGGGGTTCCCCTCGAAAGAGGGCGTCAAAGAGGGGTACCCCTCAAAAAGACGTCATTTTGCCGTTATTGGCTCGAATAATGTGAAAACGGTTGCAGATAGGTACATACCTGCTGCTTATCATAACAAACACTGATGACAGGCTTTTAAGATTTATCAACATCGATGACCTTGAACGACCTTGAACCCTTCAAAAAGAGGTTTTTAGTGAATTTTTCGCAATTTTTGGATGCTGCACACATTTCAACACTGAATTGCGACGAAATGGCTGGAGATAGACCAAGACAACCTGCGTATGAAATTTTTAGCATTCAACGTAGATTTTAGCAGTCCAAGTCCCGACCTTCTAGGTTCAAGGAGGCCGGCGCAGGCGGGCGTCAAAGACAGCTTCCCCCCCTAACAAGTGAAAACGGTTATAGATAGGCAGAGACATGCTGCTTATCATAACAAGCACTGGTGACAGGCTTTTTAAATTTATCAACATCGATGACCTTGAATGACCTTGAACTCCCAAAAGAGGGGTTTTTCGTGAATTTTTTCGATTTCGGCCTGGGACTCACATTTTAAGAGTGAATTGCACCGAAATGGCTGAGATAGACCTGGACAACCTGCGAAAAGGAATTGCTAAGGCTTTCGCTCGTTTTATGAGCTTTGCTCAAGTTACTTGTATCGCTAAGTTCTCGGAAATCAGTGACACTTCAGCTTTCGTACTTCAAAAAAAATTTTTTTCCTGCAAGATTTTCAAACATGCAGACTAATATTCAGTAGGGAGCAGTTCCTCCCTGTCCGCTGTTCTTTACTTCAACGCCACTGAACGAATTTAACACCCCGTACGGAGGACTTCTCAAACCTAGGGGCCGGAATTTAAACTGTTAAAGTCTATACGTTTAATGGTAAAAATTTTATAGCCCCGGTGTGCCGGTTGTTTTGGTCTATCTTTAACCATTTCGGCGAAATTAACTCTTTAAATGTGCGCCGCAGCCAAAAATCGCAAAAAGTCACTGAAATCCTCTATTTTGGGGGTTTAAGTTAATTCAAGGTCATCAGGGTTGGTACCCCGGAGAGCTCGTCAGCAGTGCTTTTTGATAGGCTATGATAAGCAGTAAATCCATGTCTATCTGCAACCGTTCTCACGCTAAACCAGTCAATAGCGACAAAATGGCTTCTCGTTCGAAAAGAGTCTTATCACTCAACGACACGAAACTGTCACAAAACAACTAAAGTTTTTGTGACAGTTGACAGTGACGATTCGTATTAATAGATTGCACTGTTTTGATAGAATCGCAGACTGTGACAGATCGAGTTAGTTTAAGCGCTTGTCTAATTTGGTGGACTTTATTGGCCTACTGTTATACTGCCATGTATTTATGTTTATTTTATTTTATAATTTATGTGCTACTACTATGTACGGTGAATTAGGTTGAATGTAGTTATCACAATGGATTTGCAACGTGTCAAGTGGAGCCTCAAAGTGTCGATCGTTATTATACAAATCTTAAACCCGTGATGACGCAACCGTTCAGTTTGAAATTAAATAATCAAGCATACGACACCACCGTGCAACGGTTCACAGCACTGCAGTAACCCACCTTGTTTTTCTGTCTGTCCGCTTCCTTGTCTGTCTGAGCCTTTCTTTCTGTGTCTCTGCCTGTCTGTCTGTTCGTGTGTAGGCCTACCTGTAAGAATGTAAGTTGACGTAACGCTTGCGGTCTGCTTTTCTCCTATAGGCCTACGCCTTTCATTCATTCATTCATCCTTTTATGCCACCCTGCCACTAGAAAGCAAGACAGACGAAGGAACATTGCTAGAGTGTGGACCAGGTTCGAGTATCGAATTTCGCGCCTTTTATCTCGCAGCGTACGCGTAGGCGCGACGTCGGACGGACATCAGGCAATAACGAACGCTCGGCGACACTCGACAATACAATACAATGCCGACGAGTACCCTATTTGATGAATTAGACCCCCCCCCCGTAGCGCCCAATGTACTACACGTATTATATCACGAAGAACCACAGCTTTGCGAAGTACCAGGAAGGCAGTCAGCAATTGTCTTCACGAAATTTTTGGCTGTTGGATAATCTTGCAAAAATTTCATCCACAAAATGCAATATTTGCGGCTAAACTCCAGCCCTTTTTGGAGAATTTAAGGGCAAAACTAGAACTTTGAGCACCCATTGTAGTTTTATTTGTCGGTAATTTGCAGTGTCTGTCCGCTAATTCGGCGTAGATTTGAGTGAGCAGCGTACCGATTACCACTACCGACAGTTATAATGTTACGTTTCCCGATAGTTGCGTAATGCCCCGTTTACACGATCAAGCAAACGTCAAGCAATGCAATCATCAAGGAAACATCGAGCAAACGTCGAGCAAACGTCAAGAAATCACCATGAACCATAACCTACACAAGCAAACATGAAGCAAACGTCAAGCAAACATCGAGCAATTAGAGCACTCGTCGTGCACGTGTATTTTGAATACATTTGCTTGATGGTTGCTTGATCGTGTAAACGGGGTATTACGCAGCTATCGGGAGACGTAACATTATCAGCAAAACACTACTTTTGAAATGAAATAGCCTTATCCTGCTAATGTCTGCATGTCTGTATCTAATGATTCTCGAGCAAGTCGATTCGAAAACCGTCTTTTTCGGTCGTCATGCGGTTTTTTCCTCGGCCTCTATTATACAGCCGTCGTGATAGGTCGTATTACGAATCCCGGCGGCGTCCGTCCGTGCCGAGCACGGGCTTTTATATCGAAAAAAACAAAGAAAAAATAGTGTGGACGTTTGGTACAGCAGTCGTAACCAATGCGCCAATTTTTATTTGAAAAGGTTCAAGATCAGAGGCGCGTCCGGCAACGTAGCGGCTACGAGATTTAGGCTGCGATACGTTGCGAGCCGCCACAATTTTTCGTCAGACAACAATCTACGTTAGCGGCTAGCGTAGATGAGCGTGACGTCATACTTGTCCACTGAAGATTGTTTCTGGTGGTTGCAATAGATGTGTTTCTAGTAAAAATAGTAACTATGCAGATGATTTTGCATTAACTTCGTTTTATACTGTACGGTGATACATTTAGTCAGTGATTTTTTAACTGTCATTCAAAAAATTGATACGTTCAGAAGTCCGGATGTTGGCCTAAACTAAACGTAGCGTAAAATTTTTACGCTACAATAAACTCGTAGTGGCTGGTGGCTGACGTTTACTCGACGTCTAGCAGCAACGAGCCGCTCGTAGCCGCTACATTACCGGACGCGTCTCAGGATTAAGGTTAACGGGCTACAGTTGAGCAGCTATAAGCGGACGGCCGCACACTCTGCTAGCATTGGGCCGATATATTTGTAACAATTTAATTTTTTTCGTACTATAGCATTTATTAAGTATATACGACGAACAAAAAAAACAAGCAAGCGTCTCTAGCGGCGGCGACGGTGGTGGCGATAAGTCACGTGACTGAAATAGCAAGTGCGCGCTAGGTGGTGACACTATCAGCTGCCATATTGTGTGTTCAGCATCAACTGACCGTGACTCGGTAGTTATTTGTGTCGTACGCGGTGAACATCTGTCCAGTCGAGCGTGCCATGTTGATGCGTCCTATGAGCGCTCGCTTGAGCCGTCCGTCACTTACACCGCCAGATAGCGCCTGAAATATTTTCTTAGCACGATCACTGGCGGGAGGAGGAGGAATCCGGGGACAAAATGTGGGTGTTAGATGAACAAAGTGTAAATTTGTAAAATTCCCAATATAAATCGAACCAATAACGAAGGTCATTAGGCGGTAGCCTAAAAATACGCAATAACGTTGACGTTTAGCCATCTGGTCGAAAGTTGTTACTTACTTAGTAAGTAAGTATAGAAGTAAATGAATAATTTATACAGGCAGCTGTAAAACGATGTAAAAAAAGTTTAAATCGCGACATCTCTGTTGCTAAAGCAATAGCAAAATTTAAAAAAAACTTTCAACGTGCAGATCGCTCTGTGAAAAAAAATTAAAGCGATAAAACACACCCTTTAAGGTAGTCCAAGGAGCAGTCATTGAACCGCTTTTCGAAATTCTCCATATAAGTGTAGAAAATTAAGAGGATTTGGGTTGTTATTTGTAGGCCTACAGATTTTGTGTTTGAGCTGAAAATGACACAATCTGGTGGTCGTAGTAAGTTTTGGAATTTGTTTAGAATGTTTTTCGTCAAAACTTTATTACTTTTTTAGTTAAGTTTCTCTGTTTATACTGCTCGCTAAGACTTTATGGTGAATAAAAATGAATATATTAATTTGTACTGGGAACAAGCATGCTGATCAAGTCACGAAGTAGCGACGAAATCACGCCCTCTGTTGTTCAAGCTGCTAACGACCAGAGTTACTCCGACAAAGACAATAGAACGCTGGCGTTACGGCGTCACCATCCCGCACCGCTGCAGCGCTGCAGGCCCGTGCGTCGTAGCCTCGGAGGCTACTTGAGGTCATCATTCAATCGTTAATCGGTCGAACTCGCTGACAAGACGTGGTACCAGTCTTCACGCCTTCCCGTCACTGCCCTACAGTCCATCGTGTGCCATTCGTCTTGTTAGCCGATGCTGTTGCCGGTTGCCACTAGACTACGCGAACGATTGTTTAAAACACGGGACAAAACACACCAATTTTCCCTCGTGATTATCTGTCTCACTGCTGGAAAATTTAGTGCAATAATTGATTAGGCCTATTATATTTATTGATATACTTATATATTTATTTTATGTAAAAACAAAAAGTAGACAACAAGCGGACACACATCAATTTGAGCTAAGGGCGGCAAACAGTAGGCCTACCGTCAGTGCAATTTATTCGTCGCAGAAGCTTTGAAGTTTCTAATGCGATTAGATCTAGGAACCAATGTCATCGTTCTTAGTGTTGTGCAAAGAGCAAGTTGTTAAAATGGTATAAGAGTTTATGAACAAAGCAGAATTGCGAAAAATAGTCTGTTAAGTTGTTCCGGACATTTTGCCTACAAACACAGCATCTACAAATTATTCGAAACAAATGCTAATGCTGTTGGTTTTGGAACAACATGTGACAATGTTGTGGGGTGGGCTACTAGTGGGCTAGTTAGTTGTGCGGCAGAGATAAGGCGTCGGTCATGTCGATGAGGTATCGCCCCGAGGGCTCATAATGAAATCATCAATGTCGTCGTCATCTTCATCATCAACGGACGTCGTCTGGACACGGGGCTCGGGGACAGTTATGTATCGGACCGACTCACTCCGCAAGCAACTGATGGCCAAGAGACCTGGCCGTCGCGTTAATTGTGCGTCGCAGACGCCGACGGAGCGCCGGATTACTCAGTTTGCGGACTTATAATCCGCCACGATTCCGTAAAGAAAAAGACCAAAACGCAAAAGGCACAGCTGTCGCTAGGCTGGGCAGATCGTAACATTTATATCTGAAGGTCAGCGTCTGGCTTCCGGTTGCGGAAAGAAAGCGATTTGCCAGAGTGACTGCAGTCCTATACACGCTACGTACGGTAACGCTGCTATATCAAGCGTTAAAATCAACGCTAGGATACGATACGGTAATTTGGCGTATATAAATGATGGCTGCAGGCAGCAACTTTGCACACAAAATTGCGGCTGAACCGCTGCAGATACAGTCAATGTTACTATTGACATTTTTGACGGCCCATAGGAACTCGTCATCCCGTTATTTAACGGTACGATCGCTGACCCCTTACGACGTATCGTTTAGCCACAATGTTAATATGTGCTACAGAGAGACAGTGTTTGAATTGTGAAAAATTAGCTGGGTGGTTAAATTTTTCGACGGTCGAAGCCCGACCAAAATTGTGATGTAAATCGTATGCATATAGTATACAGCTGATCCTCTTGTACATAATTTGACAGTGAGTTAGGGGGTTGAGAAAACAGTTGGGGGTTCAACCCCCAAACCCCCGGCAATTTAAACACTGCAGAGAGACAGACAGATAAATAGACAGCAAACAGACCTATCGTACCCAAGGTTTGACTTAATGTTTGTGCAAAAAAAGAAGAAGATGTTGCATAGACTATGTGTGTTAAACGACAGTCTGGGTTGAGATAAACGACTGTTAAACGAACCCATGCATTACGCCAGAGCGTGATTTAATACACTTATTCTACTGTTTCCGACGGCCGGTCGTGTAGTCTTAAGGCGCATATACAGAGCGATGTAACTGAACTGAACTGACACTGTTTAGTTTTTGTCGAACAGACCGATGGGTGATCATGGAGAGCCCACTGGTCGTTGGTTTACGCGAGCGTGAGTGTAGTCAAGTAAGCCACCGACGCCGTTGAACGGTGCCCACTGTAATGCATTATTGCTTGCCCATTGGTCAGTTCGTCAAAAACTAAACCATGTCAGTTCAGTTCAGTTTAGTTACGTCGCTCTGTACGCGCCTTTACACTTTCGTTCTTTTTGTCACGCATGATTTCCACCATAAAGTTAACAACGCGACCGCGTTATACCACTGCAGACATAGCGCTGGAGATAGACAGTACGAGCTCGGTTGTAAAATACTCGTCCTCTCATAACTTTTTTAACAATTTAGAAGACAAACTAAATCTGACCGACAGACGAACAGATAGAAAAAAAGGGTCGAAACACTGTGCTTTTATAAATGAATGAGTGAATGAATGAATATGTCAATTTGTATAGCGCCCAATTAGAGAAGACCTCAAAAGTGCTCGCAGCCAAATAAATGAGTTTTGAGTTTTTTCGCAAATGTATCTCTGGACGGTGATGAAGTCCGCAGGTCGACGGGCCAACCACGGCAAAGTCCCTCCGACCGATCGTGGTCATTGAGCGCGGCACGACGAGTGCCCTGCTGTTAGCCGACCGCAACCTTTCGATTCTAAGCTTACTGTATCACTCTACATTACTGCCAATGTGGGTTTTGCGCATTTTTCGTTTTAGAGTTGTGATATTGTAGGCTACGTAACAGACAAAAAAAACAGATATAGATGGTTCTAATTTATTGCCGCAGCTGGTTTTTTTTACCGAGTTCATCAATAATGCATAGGTGAGACTAATTAAGACACCGATAAATTGGCAGTAATTAATTTCAATTTTAGCTTCTGTAGCACGCCGGTGCTAGGGCAAACTTGGCAGTGATCTCAACAGTGCTCGATGACGTCGCTAGTGTAATGTAAATCATTGTCTTTCGGTAGTAATTAGTTTAATTCGACTACTGAAAAGCCATGAACAGACGACACGGTTTACGCTGCTGTGATCTCCAAATATTATATCGTCAGTGACGAAATGGTGCTGTTTCATCTGCAGTCGCAAAAGTACTAACTCCCTGCAAAATGGCGACTGCGTCACTCAGTCAGCAGACAACAGGTTTTTATACTCTAAATACCGTGTTTTAGCCTCAACTCGACCATCAAATTTGTAATGTAGAAATATGGAAATTTCGTAATATCGGTCATAATTATCATGTATTATATAAAGGCCTACGTGCTGCAGTAAACTTTAAAAAGCTTGCGCGCGACTTTCTTGTTTCAACAGAAAACGAAAATAAAATGGAGCTATTACGTATACAGCTATGCAAAACAACCAAAACAATGCTAACGCTATGAACTAAAATGACGAACCTGACCTCAGTGATATTGCCGCACACTGATCTACAAAATCCACACGTACTGATCAAACTAGATAATGCTTCAGGCAATGCATCAATGATAATATCATTATGTCATATTACGACGCGTACAAAGCGACGTAACTAAACTGAACTAAACCGAACTGGCACGGAGAACATATTGGTCATTAGTCGACGCGTACATGAGCATAGTCACGTAAGCCACCAACGTTGTTAAACAGTGCTTACTGTAATGCATTACTGTTTGTCCATTGGTCAGTTCGTCTAAAACTAAACCATGTCAGTTTAGTTCAGTTCAGTTACGTCGCTCTGCAGTACGCCACTGTATGTCATTTTACGTGTTCACGGTTTACAGGTATCAGTTAAGTTGTGCGTATGATATTTCGGTCTTTTCGATATTGCTTGGCACTGCTTTCTACTTGTTCGTGAATTTGTTTTAGAGTCGAACGAAGTGTTGAAGCTGAAGTTTCGGAAGCTGCAGACGACGATCGTCAAAAGCGTCAAACCTCCGAACATCATAGACTTCTTGTACCAGGAAGATGTCATCGGAGACGATGATATGTGGACACTTCAGAAGCTTAAAGATGACACTCGGCAACAGTGCAGACAGCTACTGGTGATGCTTCATTCGTCAGAACACCCGCAGGCTTTCGTCCATCTCTACACTGCAATCAAGAAAGAGCGATATCTTGTCTGGTTGATTAAACGTGTTGACAACTACACCGATAAGTCGGTGACCGATTTATCGCAGCAAATAAACATTAGCGAAACAAAAGGTAAATGTTTTAGACAAAAAAACAGGTTTGCAATGTTGTGTGTAAATTGTAACAAAACGATGCAAAGTTGTCGAAAAATTCTGCCTGAACGCAGGCATTTTTATTGCGTTAGACGCCTGCGGCAGCGTGTTACGGTGAACAGATTGGTGATAAGTTAAATGTGAACACTCTGCGTGATCGGAGTCGAGGGGGTGCCGCCGACTCAAAAAAAAACTTTATATTATGTTGGATACTCTACAATGCAAATCGGCCGCTTTGGCTTAGAACCCGTCAGCAGCTTGTCAAGCTTATTGCTGCTTAACTTTGAGTGTCAGCTTTCAGTACAATGCAGTTTTTATACGTAATTGTAAAATACATTAAATAATGCAAAGCAAAAATTACTAATTTTTCTGACATTGTAATATTACTGCAGAAAAAACAAAAAAGTGTTGTGACGTCTCGTCAAGTAGTAAACATGGAAGACAAGGCACATCTCAGCAGCAGCATGACGATGTTTTGCAAAGTACTCAAAAATCCTACGTCAATCCGGGTACAATTAGCGTACTATTGTTAAGAAAAGTACGTTTTCTATTCTTGTTAATGAAATGCAACATGGATTGTTGTTTAAATGTATGCATCCTTTGAGCTACTGGATACATGTATCCAACAGACTGATGAACATGTTTTGTTTAGCGATTGGTGTCCATCAATGCCGCATGAAAAAGACTTTTGTGTTAAATAAGTTTAGTGATTTTTTACATCAGGTGATGAACGAGCAGAACTGGCAACAAAGCAAGGCGAGCAAGTGACATCGTCCCAGCAGCAGCAACAACAACGCGACGGCGTCGAATTTTTTCGACAGTCATATCTCAGTTCTGGCAAGTTTAACTTGTTACACGTAACTCAGATCGCAAAGTACGCTTATCAAAATTGCTGTCAGCAGATGATAATTAAAACGACTTAATGTAGGTTTGTCACAAACTATCATCGTTGTGCTAAATTTATTGGAAGTATTAACACATCACTAAATTCTGTTTTTTATCGCAAAGTCCGGGAACGTTGTACGACGAAATAAATGTTTTTTTTTATTCCTGCCACGTTTTTACGTTTTAAACGTTATTTAAAGTTTTGTATTTTAAAAACTTTTACTGATAATTTTATCCAGAACTTCAAAAAGTACTTTTGGAACCACGAAAACGAATTAATAGGTTAGGCCCTATAGTGGTGGTAGTTTATTTAGTTAGTTTAGTAATACTTGTTTTATCGACCACACGGTTGAATAAAAATTGAACAAAGTTTTTTTCTCGTTCTAGTTCAAGCTATACTGCATTTTTGTCATTAGGCAAGAATTTGTACAAATTAAGGCTAGCGTTTTACATTCAACGTTTTTGAAGTCTTTTAAAAATTCTGTTAAAGCCTACGTTTTTACGTTTTTAACATTTCCTTTGTTTTGTCTTAGACTTTTTTACATTTATGTCTGGGAAAACTTTTCTCTTTTTTCTTCTCAGTAAGGCTGTTAATGCTATTGTTTACCGTGCGTCATCGACACCCAATTTAATGTAACTTTAAAATTTATTTACACATAGCTTTTCTCGTATTTTTTACTAATCAACAGCTGACGCAGTACGTATGTGTTGTTGTGTTACAGCTGGACATGTGATAGATACGATCTCGACTGTTAACGATGTATTCCTACTCCGAGTGACGTCAGTCGACGACGAGCTGTTTGTGCTGCTAGAACAAGAGGAGAAACAAGTCGCCGTCTGCTCCCTCAACGACTTCCAATCACTGCGTCGCATCCATCTGCCTGGACTCAAACCTACTGCTGGTCTCAGTGACATGACGTCGTGCGTACGACACAAATGTCTTTATGCGTCTGACTGGGATAACAGATGTATACACAGATATAACTTGAGTAGTGAAACTAGCGCGATAAGGAAGACGATTGAGCACAATAGTGAGTGGCCAGTACCTGGCTCACCCGGCGGTCTGTCAGTAACACCCGGCAGTTTTAATCTACTCGTTGCATGTTTGGAGCTTGGCGAGCGTAGTAAACTGGTGGAGTTGCGTGCTGACAGTGGTCAGCTTGTACGGGAAATAACACTGCAGTCAGACATCGAGTGTCTACTTCACGCCGTACAACTGACCACTGGTCACTACGTCATCTGTCATGTTGGCTGGGGCAATCTTAATCGAGTGTGTATGGTCGATGATGAAGGTAGAGTATCACGTAGTTACGGCGGTCAGCGCGGCTCTGGTGTAGGACAGTTGGACTGGCCGCGTCACTTGGCTGTAGATGAAGACTCACAGTTCATATTTGTAGCTGATTGCCGCAATACCAGAGTTGTGTTGCTAAGTCCGACGTTAGATTTTGTACGTGAGTTCAGTGAGGGAGTGTGGCGTCCATTCCGACTGTATTTTCATCAGGCAACACGACGTCTGTTTGTAAGTCAGGAGCGACACGATGTTGCTGTTATTCAGTTGTAGACGTCTCGTGTTTGTGATCAGACCCATCGACGATATTACTGTCTTCTAGTACATTATGTAAAACCAAGTAGTCTAAAAAATCAGTAAGCTTACACGTAAACCGATTAACACGAACGCTCTTTATTTTCATGTTTTTTCCACACAGTTTCTAAATATGAAAAAAATACACTACATTTACTATGAGATCGACATTACGGTAAATAGTGATATTTATCCGCCAAATTTGAGTAAATTTTAACATCACTTATCAATTCGTGTGACTTGTAGAAAACCATATTGACTCAAAACACGCATTTACCTGCAGACTGTGTCGAGAGACTTTGTAGTCCCTCTTCGGGTTTAAAAGGTTGCCAGGACAGAAATCTGCAATTTGTTACCAGACAGCAGTTGCAAGCTTCGAGCTGAGAAAACAAGAATGCCAAAAAATTTAATGTTGCATCTAAATTCCCAGCAAATTAGGGGTTTTCAGAGTCCAGACCCAAATTTTGCATTTTTTTAAAATTTCGACAGGCTAAAATTCACGTAGGGGTACTGCTCTCTTTGCTCTTCTGCTACGACTTTGTGGTGACTGATTTGTATTAGTGCGCATGCCTGCGTGCTTATTGCATTTTTGTCACAATTTTACAAATGTTTTTTTTTTATTTGCTAGATATATTTCTGAAATTGACACTACTCGGAAGTGAATTTCGCTACGGATCGGATAAAGGTTGTTGCTGTTGCCGTTGAGTCCCAAAAATAACTAAGGTTGACTGCGACAGACGGACAAACATCTCCAGACCAGTTGTTAAGCTCTTACAACCGGTTCTGTGAAGTGACTTTATGGACTGGTTGATGTGTTTCGCTTCCGCTTGTACAACTTGTTGTGGATTTGCGAGATGTTTGAAATTCAGCATCTTGTCAGTATTTGCTGACGTGTTAGGCTACTATTTAGTGAATGTTAACTAGCGTTTAGGAGCGATTTTACGATTCGTCTGTCATGCAAATTTACCGCGAAATCCAACATCGTATATAGGCCTATGACTGATTATCCATTTGCTTATAACGAGTTTGTGGATAGTATTCGTACTACTGTAGAAGTCTACCTACTGGTTGTGTGCTGCCTAGTGGTGTTGACATTTGTGTTTTGGGGAGCTACTGTTGGGTCAGTGGTTGGTCTAGTGTTTTCGGTGGCCGCATAGGGCGCCACCCTACTCGAGGGTGACTCGCGAGAGGGGTTCTCCATAGGAGTGAAACTAGACTGGGGAGAATTTTGGTGCTTAATTTATGTTATTTTGGGGCCTAGACAGTGCTAAATTTTAAGTCCTAATTTTTAGGTACCAAGTTAAATGTGGCCAAAACAATGAAACGAATCTCACCAAGCAAGTAGAAAAAAAGTGCTGTATTGAGTTCACTGAGACGACGGCATGCAGCGACAAAGACGACGACAAAGATGACAACGGCGGCATGAACAAACGACACACTCCACGCACGTGCTCTCCCAGCCGTCCCAGCCGTTCCAGCAGTCCCAGCCAGCAGACAGAAAGCCAGTGATCAGAGAGCGAGAGCCAGATGACGTGGGAGCTTAAGTATGAATTTGACTGGCCTGCTTTCCACGGCCATACGCCCAGCATTTCCGCCCATAGCCTAGCTGTTCGGCTGTGGTCAGCGTTGAGAAATCGTGACTGGACTGAGTCTGGGAAGTCTGGCGGACAGTGGACTGCATCGACCGGAAGTGACGTAGGTCTAGGCCTAGGTAAGGCGACAGCAGATGCGGTGTGGGGTGGGAGAGAGATACAGCTGCAAGCTGCGACTAACTGTGGCATTTCTAAGCAAACTATTCACGACTTCACTCCCACGAAATTTCACCACGGGCGATGGGGTCAGTCATTTCTCACTGCACACTAAGGAAACTGTAGCAAGGTCGCATAGTGCAGAGCAAGCTCCATCTCACACTACGATTTCAGTAGGATTATACTCGTAGATATTAGGTTATGAGAACATTATCAAAACTGCTTTGTGCTGCAGTGTGTTATCATGCATGGAAGTAGAATTTTTTTATTTATAGTTCCGTAGTTATCATGTACCACAGCGATGTACACAATCATAAGCACACACGCCCACACTATGACTGTGGGATTTACCTGCATTAAATGCTCCACGCGCTCGGCATACATTAGGGGGATATGTCCGGGGGCGGAAATGTCCGTTTCCCGTTTTTGGCAGCTTGAAAATTAAGCATGCACCACAACAAAACGACATTCGCACCAAATATAAAACTCGTTTTTGGCTCTTAATAGGTTTAAAATGCACTTGTTTTGTTCAATTATAGCTTGGGAGGTTACGGCGCTTTTTCAGACTTCCGATTTGGTGAGGGGGAGGGGCTAGTGATCTTACTTTAGTATGTAAATATTGACATGATGCTGATAATGCGTAAACACTGTTTTTTCCGGGTGCCGCCCCGCCGTACTAAATTACTCTGTCCTTAGAATTTTTATTGGACCTTTAAAATA
>Ga0209671_1003042_pt1 | contig 15870 bp, 8 predicted proteins | sample WorMetHERISLAND2_2_FD_187401 | JGI IMG/M metagenome (GOLD analysis project Ga0209671, IMG submission 187401) | Marine gutless worms symbiont microbial communities from Max Planck institute for Marine Microbiology, Germany - Olavius geniculatus... | ecosystem: Host-associated > Annelida >...
TGGAAGATAAAATCGAACGGGCCGACCGGATCCTCGAGCTGCATCGCACCTGGCACGGGTTGATTGAATCCCGCCTGGGGGACTCCCCGTCCATGCCGGCAGTCATGGCCCTGGGCCTGACCGGGAATGCGGACCGGGCTCTGGCAATGCTGCCCGCGGCCATCACACCGGAGTTTTTGGGACGGCACAAGAAACGCTCCTATATATTTTTCGCCCTCCGGCAGATCCTCGCCAAATTGGAATGGCCTCAGAGCCGGAGCCTGATCAGCGGCCTGATGCAGGATCCCGCCACCTGTCTATTGCTTCTGGCGCATGCCGACAAGGCCGAGCGTGGGCTGACATCCTATATGCTCGGCAACCCGGATCTGATCCCGGCCCTGGCCGATGGACCGCAGCACCTGCGCAAACTGATCATGGGTAAATTCATATCCTCCAACGACCCCATTTCGCTGTTGCGACCCCAAGACGTTGCGATGGAGACGGCGGATGCATTTACAGCGGTCGAAGATCCATTTATCAAATCAATGGGCATCTGGGCGGCCGGGCACCAGCCGGCAATCCGCACCGAACGCCTCGCGAAATTTCTGGCGGACCCGAATCCATGGGTGCGGCGGTCGGCGGTGGTTTCCCTGATTCGGAAAATCGAATCACCTGCTGAGCGGGGAAAATTGCTCGTGCCGCTGTTGGACGACCCCTCCGAGGATGTCCTGGAATGCGTTTTAATCGGTCTGCTTTCATCCAGGCTGCGCAAAGAAAGTTCATTGATGCGACAACTCAGCGAATTCAGGTTCGAAAATTATGACGTTTTTGTCTATGAATACCAATACGGCGATGTAGCGGAAAGTACCCGGCCTTTCTCTTTTCCGGATGAATCTCCCGTTTGGCTGGATCAGGTTCGCCGCAGGTTCGATCAGCAGGCATCCTTGGGCAACCTCCGCCTGGCCGATTTGATGGCACTGGTCCTGGCCCAGTACGGTGATTTTGCGGCCTTTTCATCGAACCTGGCGCGATCGGATCAGCGCAAAGGCAGTCAGCTGAACTCCATTCAAATTTTAACCATCGCCGTCAGCCGCAGTACCGAATATCTCGGGGTATTGAATCGCTATGTCCAATCCGCCGGGAAGTCATCCGAATTGGGCGTTGTTCTTCAAACCGTGCGGCACATGAAAGGACGGAAAGTCCGCCAGCTGAGAAAGCGGATCAACCGGCGGCTGAGAACCATGTAAGCCAAATTGAGTGCCGGGCCCTCAATTGGCTCCTAACCGAAGCGGAAGATCAGAATGAAAATTTATGCACAAGGAAAACGCTACACTACAAAATTAGTTGTGATGATCTATGCGGCCATTGCCCTGTCCTCGTGCTTTGACGTCAAAGAACACCTGGTGGTTCGGCCGGACGGCTCGGGCCTGCTTTCAATTGAAGTCAAAGGGGAGTCAGCCCTGTATGAATCATCCGCCGAATTTGGTTTAGACCGTTATTTATCTGAATCCCGGTCGCATTACCCGCCGGCTACCATGGAATCAATGAAGATTCTCTTTCCGGGTGAATCATTCGATATTCAAAGGGTGCCGGATGACGCCACGGATCTGACAGTCCAGGTTGAGTTCAAAGATATTAACGATTTTTTAAGCAGCCCCTATGCCGCCCTCAAGTCAATTGACATGGGCGTCGATCAGGGCAAGTTGCATATCCGCGCCCGGACGGGCTTTGACGGGGTTGCCGCATGCCGGATGACAGAAAAACGGGAAAGGCATCCATACTACGGCGTCATGATGGAGGAACTTTGCGCCAGTGCCGGTGAAGCGAAACATCAATTTCGCGTGACGCTGCCGGCCGTGGCCGCAAGTCAAAACGGGAATACAGGAGGGTTCGATGTCACCTGGGATTTCGCCAATGACCTGACGGATTCGACCGGTACGGATTTTACAACGGTTATGAGCGCAGCCTGTTCGGCGGAAGATATCGGATTTACGCCGCGGAGCCCAATGCGGATAGACTTGCAGCCTTTCAGCGCCTTGACTTCAGCTAAAACACCGCTGAGGGCCGACAAGCCCTCGGCGGCAGACTACCGGGGAAAACTTCAGTTTCAACCGCTGGAGCTGTCGGTCACGAACACTTTCTCCTATACCGCTTCGCTGCACCTTACCAATATTGCCGGTCTGATCGGGTTGGCCTCGGTTCCGGCTGATCTGGCACCGGATCAATGGGGATCTGTCCGACTGGTAAGGGCCGTCGACGGCGATGGCACCGATCTGTTAATTCCCGATAAAAAAAGGCAGGAATCAATCGGCCCGCAATCCACCGAATGGTTTGACGGCAGCCGGGTAAATGGCGGTGATGCGCATCAGAAGCACCATCCGCTAACTCTGTATTTCAGACCACCGGCCTGGAACTCGAATAGAATCTCTTTATTGAGCGCGGAATTGAATCTGGTTTTTTTTACCAGCGAGAAGCTGGTCAAAATAGAAAACGCGGTACCGGAGAATATTATCCAGGATCAAACCCGGCGGGATTCAGGCGGGTCCGGCGGTCGCAAGACCAAAAGAATCATCGCGCCGGAATTTGAAGACGCGGGCATCGAATTGTTCGTGGAGGAAGCCATCGACCTGGGAACGGCACTCATGATCCTCGTTAAAATCAGGTCGCCGCATGCAACCATAAATGACATTGGTTTCTTTGATCGGCACGGCAATCCACCGTCTCGTATCGTATCCGATGCCCCGGCCGGATGGGGGGATGACCGCCAGGGGATTATCACAATTCTGCCGGGCCACCCGGAACCACCGTTGTCGATGGTCTGCAGGATTCGCTATGGCGGCGAGCCGGTCTCCGTAACTTTTGATATCAACAATCTGAGCATGGCAAACACCAATACGGACTCATGAAAATGTATTTGAATAGTCGCCTAAGATTCTTTTTGCTTATCCTAGCATGCCTGACGCTGGCTGCAGGATGCCGCGAGCAGCATATTCTGGTTGAAATCAAACCTGACGGGACTTGCGCGGTTACCAAGGACACGGTTTTCTCCCGGTCCGTGGTCAAGAAGCAGATAAAGCGGATGGCGGACTACATAAAAATGTCCGGCCAGAAGTTCGATGGGCTCGATCCCGAATTATTTGAGGAACCTGAAAAAGCCAAGGGCGATAAGGATAGCGACGGAATCCCGGAGAAAGAAAAGGAAAGGATGAAGCAGCAGATCCGGGCGATATACGGGGCGTTTTACGCACAGAAACCGGACATCTCACAGATGGAGATAGGCGATAAAGAAGTGCGAATTCAGACCCGGACGGAATATCCCGGATTGACTGAACTGATCGAAAATCCCGAATTTGCCTACAACCTGGGCTATGACGGGATTCGCCTAGAAGCCCGGGACGACGGGTCGGCAAGTTTTAGCATGTACCGGGATTCGAACAATCCCAGCGATCTGAAACAAACTTTGGAAGAACTGTCTTCCCGGAAATTTGCCGGGAGCGTTAAATTCGCATTCCCCGGAAAAATCGTTGATGCATCCCTGGACCACATCGAGGCCCACGCGACCTGGTCAGCGTTTACCGCCCCTGATGACGAACTGACCGCCCGGCAGATTGCGGCTTTGGATGCAGGGGTAACCATCTCATTCGAGACAGGCGGTTTATTGGTGTCAGGTGTGTTGGATTCCCGGGAATCGGAAGCACTGGCTGCAGAAGCAATTAAGGTCGGCGGCGCCATTGCGTTAACCGCCCAGTCAGAGGGCTATCTTGCGGAGCCGCTATCCGTTACCGCCACACGGATTATTGCCTTTGAAGGGTCTGAAGCATTTTCAGGCGATACAAAAAAGTCGCTTTCCGGAAGCGCCGACGGCATAGCCGTTCAGGCCAGGTTGTATGCACCCGAAGGACGGCAGATTCTGGCCCTGCATAGCCTGAAGGTGGTCCAGGCTGTAGACGACAACAAACGGTCCCTGACGATTCCCGACAGAGATTTGTCCACAACGGTATTGAACCAGGATGCCATGGAACAGCGTTCGATAAGCGATCAGATCGATGTGGTTCTGCCGCTGCCCATGCCTGAATATGCGATTCAGGCCATCGAACGCATCGACATCGAAGCCGAAACCGTTACTTGCGGCGGCTGGCAAACTCATCGCATTGACGGCAGTTCACTGGAAAAAGGAAAGGCATACGACATCGATACGTTACTCAAAGACGGTGAATTAGAGATCAAGCAATTTCACTTCGAATCGGCCGTCAACGGGCAGATCGAGTTCGAAGTCACCGGTACCGGCAATCCGCATGAATTGGACTTTGAAATGGAACTGGACGGGCAATCCCTCGAAGCGCACATCTACGAAGATGAAGGCAATGAGAGAAAAGCAGGCCGGCGCAGGGTGCGTCTGAGTTACTTCGATTACCGGCCGTCGACGAATGTGCCGGAGGGGCATCCGGACCTGATTGTTAAATCTCCGTCGGACATGAAAAGGGAAGTCGTACGATTTGAGCTGTCGGAAGTCGATCTATTTTAGTAGATATCCCCAATAATCCGGCGTTTCCTCCTCATATGGGGACAGCCGGGTCGCCGATAAAACTATAATTTTCTCGATGCAACGACCTGAAAAGTTATAATTATATGGTCTCTCTTGTCGGATGTCGGATCCGACAAGGATTGTCCAATAGAATAGATAGCTGGAGTTTTCCTATCCGGTAAATCATACGGTACCCTTGTCAAGAAACAAAAGAAATGCGCAGAGCTGCTAAAGCTTTCATGATTTCAGAAACACGAGGCAGTCCCTCAGCCGAGGCACCAGCAAGCCTGGCTTTTGCGCGCTCGAACACAACCACCGCCGGCCGGTCATTGAGATGTCGAGACATGTAGTAAATACCGTCAACACATTGCGGGTGGCGGTGAACGGCCATGGCCCAACGTTGGGGAAGATCGTAAGGAATGATGGTTGACAGTGAGCCGTGACCTCCCAGGGTCTTCAACGAGACCCCGGTGAGTTTAGCCAACATAAGTGAGCCGCGTTTGAACCTTACCAGGTAGCGGGATGCAATCTCTGTATATGCAATAAAGAAGGTACCTTTAACAGGCATCTCGTCATGTAATACCGTTTCTGCGATGGCAGTCTCCAGATCGAGTCCAAAGTAGCAAGTACCAAATCGTCCCTTCTTTGGCCTGGACCGATCATCAAAACGGTTGTTGGCTGTTTTGCCGAAATACGGCTCTCCAGACGAATAGCGAGAAATGCGATAAAGATCTTTCACGCTGACGGATTTGGTGGTCAGTGGTATACGTGAAAAATTTCGGGGTGGCGGTTTGAGAGACAAAGCTTACCTTTCCGCAAACCCTTCAGCGGCTGTCTTCACATCAGCAACTTTGCCCTTGGCCAACGCCTCTAACGGAGTGAGCGAACCGAGAGAACCTTTGGGCGTTAACATGAACTGCAGCCTTGATGAACCGGGCAGATCACCCAATGCCTTGCTAACGGCTTCAAGCTGCCGCCGCTCGAACTGCGGATCTGCGAAAAATGCGGGGTAGTAAGGCTCGCCCTTAACCTCGACAGAGAACACGCGTTGTGCTTTGCGTGCTTTGCTCAGCGCCTGCCGGGTCCATCCCAGATTGTCCATGAGCTCCTCGCCCTTGATCAAGGTGCCTTGGCGCACCATGCGCTCCAGGTTTTTCACGGCCTTGTGCCGTGACTCTTTTGCCCAAATGTCAAGTTTTTCGGCCATCAAGACCTGACGCACCATATCGAAGAAGCTCGAGACTTCGTCGAGCCGCTTCAAGATTGCCTTTCTTTCGGCGCTAGGTTTATTTTGAACACCGAGCTGCTCGCTGAGTTTGTCGAGTGAAAGGGCCTTGATCCGGTCGGCCTGGGGCATAACTTTTGCCAGCGAGTCCATAATATCCTGAAGCGTTGGATAGCTTTTTTTTGTTGCGGACTTTCGAGCACTGATTGTGGACATAGCGTTTCTCCTTACAATTTGTTGTAATCTGAACACACTATATAGCAGAATAGAGGGCTTGTCAACCAAGTCAACCAGGTAAACCAGGTCAACCAAACAGATCAAAACTTAAAGTTCGCGTTCGACGACTCCTGTTGGTAGGCGCTTCCTCTAGGTTCCAAGCGACAACTTAGCCGGCGTTCCGAGCCGTAGCTTGGAATATTTTCTGGCTCTCCGGAAAACCGAAGTAAAACCGAAGGGTCAAGTTTTCACGGAGTTGACCCCTATGTTTTTCTCTTACAGTGCTTAGGGGACGCCCATAAAATTATAACTTTAAGGGCCGTTGGACTAAGAAACTTATAAATTTATGGGCGTCCCCAAAAACACAAAGATTTTTATGTTTTGGCTTGGAAGTTTTTATTTTATTTTGAATATTTCCTTGCCGGAATAGCTCACCTGGAGCAAGTACAGGTGACATGTCCGTCACCGTACTCAATGCAAACGAGTTGGCCCGTGTCGACCAAAATATAACCTGAATCATCGCTATTATTAGCGTAACCGGCAATTAAATTACCACAATTTGAAGATTCAACTTGGCAACCGAGGATAGTCATCAGAGTCAGTAATATCAAAATCACTCTTGTCGAAATCCTTACAATTGTTTTCATCGCTTTTTTCCTTCAATTAAGGGTTGTTGTTTCTCCGGGGATTTATTTTGTCGCAGAAAACCTGCTCCTCTGGGCCTCGTCAGAGACAATCGACTTTGCCCTGAATCCTGCTGCCGGCGGGAGCGGAATGATGGAATACTGGAAAGCTGGAATGTTGGGTTTAGTGGAATGGGATCTATTTATATAGGGATGGTATGGATCGGTTTATAAAGTCAGACCGTCATCCGCTTTCGATTCCCAATATTCCACTATTCCAACATTCCAATATTCGATCCGGAGGTTAAGGCAAAATCCACTCCTCTGGGATGAAATCAAAGCCGGGCCTCTGTGCTCGAATTCTTTACTCCTCGGTTTTGAGGTTAGTATGGACAAGGGATGTAAAGGATTTATGTAATTCGGGGGTATAATTGTAAAAATTTTGTAAAGTGAAATGTGATAAATAAGTATGTAACGCAGATCTTCACAGATTTTCGCAGATAATTTATTACAGGTCCGCCCCGCGGCTGAAGAAGCAATGAAGCAAAGTCTGCGAGTGTAATTAGTTTTTTTTCGCAAAAGGCGATGGAGTTGATTGGTTTTAAAATCTGCGTACATCTGCGAAAGTCTGCGTCCTAAATTGCGTATTTCGATTTTGCAAAGGCTCGGATTTTTCTCAGCGGATCGGCAGAAACTATCCGGGTCCTCCACCAGATGTCTTATTTCAGACTAATATTTGTCATTGGTGTTTTGACAAAGGATGCCGAGAGAATAACTATATAGGTTGCTAATGGATTTCAGAAACCGGCGAATCCGTGGCGTGGTCTGAATCATGTGCTATGCTTGCATGCTGCAAGGCAACCGATTTGTAAGGCAAGAATCAATTAGACAGTTACCAATTCAGTTTTGTGCAAAACATTTGTTGGCATCTTTGTAAAGCACTAACAAACAAGCATTTACAAAGATTTGAATTGAATTCAACTTTGCCACGACGGTAGTTTCGTTTGAGAAATTTGAATTTTGGAATTTCGGAATTGTTTCGTATTTCGATTTTCGAATTTCGTATTTCCAGTTTATCCGGGTTGGGAGATAGAAGTTGAAAAAACTATTCCTTTTCATATTGTTTGTGGTCACATCTTTCTCAGTAGTCCATTTAGCAGGTATTCTTCGTTCCGGACCTACGTTTGGCCATGTGAATGCTGCCCGTTCCGGTCAGGAAAGGCTTCCCATTTTTGACACGCATGTCCACTATAACGAGCCTGCCTGGGAGGTTTACCCACCGGATTCGATAATAGATCTTCTAAAAAAAACCGGGGTGGTGAAGGCCCTGGTTTCCAGCACTCCGGATGAGGGTACGCGCATGCTATACCAAGAAGATCCCGAGCGCATCATTCCATTTCTCCGCCCCTACCACGATGACATCAATTCGGGCAATTGGTATTTAAAGGAGCGGGTTTTTCCCTACATCTTAGAACGACTCGAAATGCCGGTTTATAAAGGCGTTGGCGAGTTTCATATCCACAACCCCTTTGATGCGGATTCACCGATCATCAAAAAGACCGTGCGATTGGCGGTTGAGCGTGATTTGTATATTCATGTGCATTCAGACCATCGTGCGGTAGAAACCATATTATCCTATGAACCTGATGTCAAAATTCTATGGGCCCATGCAGGAATGTCCGATCCCCCTGAAGTTGTAGCGAGGATGTTCGATCGCCACAAAAACCTATGGGTTGATATCTCTATTCGTGAATATGAGATTGCACCCGATGGGAGTCTGTCCCCCGAGTGGAAAAAGCTTTTTCTGGAATATACCGATAGAATTACCATTGGCAGCGATACCTGGGTAAATTCTCAATGGGATAACTACGAAGCAATCATAGAGTTTGATAGAAATTGGTTGGCCCAACTCCCCGACGAAGTGGCCAGGCAGATCGCCTTTGAAAACGCAAAGCGATTATTCGACCGGTAGTGTGCGCTAATTGGTGCATTTCTATCCGGTCGCAAAAGGGTTGGCTGCAAACAGAGTTTGTCATAATAGTATTTTTACTTCACTGTTTTTCGAACGATTACATGATTATCCAGCACAACATTGGAAGACCATATAAATTTGGCTTTTTTCCCTATAAACAGTTCAGTGAAGTTCATATAAGCTGGTTTGTTTTTCACACCGATCGTGTCATTGGCGTATACTGTCGCTGAAGGCCAGGAGCTGTCGTCAAAATCTTTTTCAATCCAATCTTTTGGAAGTGACCAATGAGCCGCGAAACAATCTTCCCGGCATGTTAAACTTTTCACGCGAACTTTTGATGTATCCCGAATAGTTTGAACGATTCGAACATTCGATGGTGAATCGATCGGAGCTGTATAAAAAGTCCGGGCTTTCCAGCTTGCATCTGTTACGGTGCCGTCCGAGAAACTCGCTACAAATCCGCCGTCACCGGCATGATATTGGTTTCCCCGGCTGTACTCGGTTCCCAGACCTAAATTCTCCTCCCAATCAACCAGCCTGACCGCATAGGTGATCGGTCGCCTAACTCTAAAACGAACCACACTGCTGTTAAACGGTGTAAAAGGGATAGCGTCGACACCAATTAAATGGCCGTTTACATACAGCTCAAAATAATTATCTGCGAATATAAAGGCTGTTATCACTTCACCATCTTGATCGATCTCAATGATAGGAACAGAATCAATATTCACATCATCGATAGAGCCAGGCGTGATGTCAGTACATTGATTATAGAGATCCGGCGCTTTCCGGGCATTGGGAAAAACGACTGCGGCGGGCACAATCCATCTATTTTTAGTTTGATCAATAAAATGGCCAATACCACTTTTACGATAGCGCTGACCGCATTCATATAGGTTTTCAATATCAGTGGCCGCCCGTCCCTGTGTTATGAGCATCTCATCTGCATAGGAATTGATAGTGGTAAAAAATAGCAAAGTTAATAATATTGTTCGGTGGATATGCATTTCCAAAAAGAGACCTCTTTTTTTTACGGATCTAACCACAATTGAAAAGATAATGCCATTTTATCCCCCTCCCTCAATCCCTCCCACCGGGGGAGGGAAGTTGGACTCCTCCCCCTTGAAGGATTGCGACAAGCTCAGCCGAGCGGGGAGGCCGGGTGGGGGTGAAATAAAATAGATAAACTCCGTATCCTAATTTTTATATATAGGATCGTTTTTCTACTATACATTTTTAACAGGCGCCATGAGTCCAAGGCAAGGGTTTTATATGACCAATAGCGCGTAAAGATTTTGTAAATCTGAACCGGTCAATAGCTTCAAATCTGAGATTGTAACGCAATTGGACACGAATATCCTGGGGGTCGATTTAGGGATGTTCGGTGGCAACCGGCTTCTTTGGGTCAGTGCAGTGCTGACCATGGCCAAAGATCCCTGATGCTTCCAGGCCGTGACAATAGTGCTTAAGGGACGCCCATAAAATTATAACTTTCGGGACCGTTGGATCGAGAAACTTATAAATTTATGGGCGTCCCCAAAGACATTGTCAAAAATAGCCATAGGTGATTGCCAATTTTCGTTGGACACGTATGGACACGCTATACAACAATTACAGAGTTAACTTCAGTATTCCGTGATATAGCTGTCGACCCACACATCTGAAAATACGCAGATGCCTCAGCAGCACACTTTTCAGACTTTCTGGTATTTCCTATCTCTTTGTAAAAGTAGGCCCATTTCTGATAAGCTTGGCCCAATGTTGTTTTGGAACCAATTTGTTCAGCCAATTCAATGGCGTTCTTAAAATAGGCGTCTGCTTTATCGCTGGCATATGCAGCATATTTTGGAAGATGCCTGAGCCGCGCTCTCATAGCAAGATCCGCATATACGCTTGCCAGCATCGAGCCGAATGCTATATGGCGTAGCTTGTAGCCATTTTGTCTCCACTGCTGACAGCTATCTTCAAGAATCTTCAATCCATGCCTTATCTGTCCTAGCCTGACCAAAACGATACCATGGAAAAAATTCGCAGGTATACCGGCAAATTCTGCGCCATATTGCTGGCTGAACTTTTGGATTTCGGCAATAAGATTTTCAGCCTCGTTAACTTTGCCGTTGAGAATAAGACCATAGGCCATTGCCAATTTAGGAAAAAGTGAATACCAGGGATCAACTGAGATCTGAACCGCTTTTACGAAGAGTTGATTCGCCTGGATCAGCTCCCCTCCAATTAAATAGCTCCAGCCTACGCAGCAATATCCCATGACCACCGCGCGGTAATTATCCTGCTCGCGACCAAAGTCCAACAAAGCGTTTCCGACCTCAAAGGTCTTCGTCTTTTCTCCGCTGTGCCATAGAGCATATCCCATCCCGGACATGGAGCTCACATAAATGTAGTCGTCTCTGCGATCGGTTTCGAAAATCATCTGAGCTCTTTCTGCATATCCTATAGCATCATCAAGCAAACCAAGTTCCGTACAAACCCAGCTCAACCAGCAACAAGCATAACCAACGATCGTTAAATTATTATTATCTTCACCAAGAGCTAAAGCGGATAGCAAGTGCTTATGCGCTTCATTAAACCGCTCTCTGTGCCAGAGTGCACAACCCAGCCAAGCGTAATACATGCCGCGTTTGGCGTTGTCAGGCAGAGAATCCACCAGTGCCTTATGATCTGTCAGCAAAGTCAGCATGTCCTTGTAGCGTCCTCGATAATAGTACACAAACGACCACTTGTTTAAGAGGTCGATTAGCAGGTTGTCGGTCTTCTCCAGTTTTTCCGACTGCTTTTTTAATAAGGTATAGGCATCATGAAAGTACCGATGGGCTTCCTCCAGAGCATATCTTTCCAAACTTTTTTGACCTGATTTAACCAGATAATCTATGGCCTTATCAATAGACTGACCGCGTTGAAAATGATATGCGAGCACTTCATAGTATTCGGGAAGTCGATCCGTAAAAAGTTTTTCCATCACCTGCCCAACTCGTTCATGGATCCTTCTCCGGTTGTCTTTCACCAGGCCGTTGTAAACGACCTCTTGCGTCAGCGCGTGTTTAAAAATATACTCAACCGCCGGTCGATAGCTGCGTGCCTTGATTAGATCCAAGGTTTCCAGACCGCTTAGATATTGCCAGAGGCTTTCCCCATAACTGCTGATATGGCTAAGAATTTCATAGTAAAAGTATCTGCCGATAACGGAAGCCTCCTGCAAGATGCGCTTCATCTCGGCTTCCAGGCGATCGATACGGGCGGCAATGACACTGTGTATCGTAGTTGATATTTCCGAGCAGGTGATAGATTTTCGCAATTTCCAGTTGGTGTCTTCAGATACTAAAATTTCCGACTCGACAAATGAATTGATGAGTTCTTCGAGATAAAACGGGTTTCCTCCAGTCTTATCACGGACCAAGCTTTTCAATTTCAAAGGGAGTTTTTCAGTTTTCAGCAAAGATCCGAGCATTGTTTCGGTTTCGGCAGCGGACAGATCTTCGAGCCGGATTTCAAAGTAAGATTCTCCGAGGTTAGCGATCTGCTGATTGGTGAGTAAAGTCAGGGTGGGACGGTAGACGCAGATAACCAGGGCGGGATACCTGAAATCAGACAGCAAAAAGCGAATCAATTCCAAAGAAGATGGGTCGGCCCAATGCAGGTCCTCCAGACAAATAATCGTTGGTGCCCTTCTGGCCATCACGTTCAGGATTTCTAAAATGGCCTTCTTTAGCCGTGATCTCCAAATCTCCGAGCTAATGCCTTCCATCTGTTCATATTCTAAATTATAGAGGCTGCCGACGTATGGAACCACATCATCCTTGTGTTCGACGAATTTCAGACCTGATTCGATCTTTTTTCTAACAGTTGCCGGTAAATCCCTCTCTTTGATTCCGAAGTAACGACTGAGCAAATCAATTAGCGGATAGTAGGTGAAATTGCGTGTGTAAGGATAACATTGGCCCTCGCGCCAGTTTATTTTCTCGTGATTTAAGGAGGATTTGAATTCTTCCAGTAGTCTGCTTTTTCCGGTTCCCGCATTACCGCAAAGCAACACAATGCTACCTTTTTGACCCCGAACTCGGTTAAGGGCTTCTTGGAGCAGTCCAAGTTCCGGATTACGTCCTATTAAATCGGCCCGTAACCCGTGAAATCGGTGGATCTTTTTTGGCTGATCAATTCGTGAAATGACCCTGTAGACCGGGATCGGTTCCGCCACGCCTTTTAGTTGGACCGGTTCTTGAGAATCAAAGTTGAAATAGCCAATGGTTTGGTGATAGGTTTCCGAACCGACCAGGATATCTCCCGGCTTGGCAAGACTGCATAAGCGTGCTGCCAGATTTAAGGTAGCCCCGGTAATGCCGTGGGTTCCCTTGGCGAAATCCACATCACCGGTAACAACCAATCCGGTGTTGATGCCGGTATGCATCGCCAAAATTTGTCCAATTTGCTTTTCGTAATCGGAGCTAATTGCATTGACCAACTCGTGGATTTCTCTACCGGCTCGGATAGCCCGAGTCGGATCGTCTTCTTGAGCTCGGATGGCGCCAAAAACCGCCATAACGGCATCACCAATGTATTTTTCGATAAAACCTTCGTACTTGGTTACGACTTTCGTTGTTTCATGAAAGATTCGCGCTATGATTTCTTTGACTTCTTCAGGGTCAGTGCGTTGCGCCAGAGTCGTATAGCCGGAAAGATCCGAAAAGAGAACGGTTACATATTTTCTTTCTCCTGCAGCAGCGTGGTGCGGTGTGATCCTCGCGGCGTCGGGTAGAAGTTGTGTGGGCATCTTCTCGCAGGAAAATAGTTCGTCGGATTTAGGCAAAAACTGCCCGCATTGATGGCAAAAATTACTTTCCGGCAAATTTACAGTGTTACAATCTATACAGAGTAATCCACTCCTCTGTCCGCATTTGCCACAAAAGTTGACCCCTGAGGGATTCTGATGAGTGCATTTTGGGCATTTCATAGCTAACTCCTGTCACGCAATGGCCAATGAGCTTAAAATGATCACTCAGATTGATATTTTGATTGTTAAAGAACAGAAAAGTAGAAACCTGTCCCGACTTTGGTGCTAACTGGATAACACGCTCAATGAGGAACCCAAATCAGTCGATGTTTTCAAAGGCATGCCGCTATTTTCGAAGACAGAAACGGAATGATAGAACCCGGATTCACGGAAAGAGATATAGACCTAGTTTGCATGATTAGCGCTTATAAATTCTTAATATTGAATTTGATTGCAGCTATCAAAAAAAGCTTGTGATTTCAACCTGGTTCAGCAGCCAGTAGGAGTCCGAGATTGCATTTTACAATAGAAATTTAAGTAAACTAATAAACACTATCCGCAAATTGAGTGCCAACTGGATTGGAAATTCTAGATGTATGCATTGAAAACAGATAACATCATAATTTTGTTAATAAAAAAATGAGTATATTTTTTTTGCGGTAGGCAAAAGGGTGGTTTGGTATTGTGAAGTCTATGAACACTTTTGTAGCACGGCTGTAAATCACGTTGACATGACATATGAATGATGGAAGATTCACCTTGAAAAAACATCTCTTATCGTCCGGTACCAAGGGCTTCCAGGTGCAGCAGATAATGATAGCGGGCCATTAGAAGAGCCCCCTCGGAGTTCAGGTTTTGAAGATCTGCATCCAGCAGCAAAAATCCGGCACCGGCCAAATCCACGGCAGGTTCTGGCATCCCTTTGTCCCGCGCCTGAAAACCGCTTTCAGCGGCGGCAAGCAAAAAATCATCCACGGGTGAAAGAAACAGCGCGATATCGTTTTCCCCGGCGGCCGCATTGGCGGCATCGTCCTGCGTGAATTCCGGCAGGGGAACGAACGGCCGAATTTTATCCAAAAGCAGTCCTTTCCAATTTATTTTTTTCTTGGGCAGCGGTGTGAACAGCAAATCGGAGATGCTGGTGTCCGGATGATGCCGGATTATCGAAATGGGGAAAATGCCCTCAGCCGGTTGTTTTGTATAATAGCCGACCAGGGCCCGGCCTGATTGTCCGGCATACCGGGCCTCGAGATAATAGACCGCGGCCTCGGTCCATTTTGTAAATGGCAGCTGCAGAAAAACTTTTTCGTTTTCTTCATCTTCGAGGGGCACGATGAGCTGTTGTTCGATCTCGTCAAACACGGGTTTATGCCAACTTAGAGGTTGAATCACACACAGGGAATCCAGCGGAGTACCCCGGCTGAGTCCCAGTTTTTGGCTTTGTTGCATGGCATCCCGCAGTTTCGACCAACGGGTGAACGGCTTGGGCAATAGCGCGGGTTCTATCGGCGAAGTTAATTGGTTTACCCGGCATCCCTGATGACTGCTCAAGCGCCGCTGTGGGTTGATTTTGGGATTTTCCAGTATAAATGAACTGCGGCCGAGGTCTTTCAAACGTTTTCCGCCGCTCCAGGGGGATTCTTCATCATACCGCCGGTGGGGCGTAAAACCGCCCCTGGCATGATTGGGACGGCTGTCGCTCCAGCTGAAATATTGCGCCATCTCCGGTGACCAAAAAAGGGCCGTCAAACCGGTGAAGCCGGAGGCCGTCTCCCAGGGATAAATTCCCAGGCCCACCAGAGAAATCGCGTTGATAGCATAATAGGTTGATCGCGCCGTTCCCGTCAATTTCTTCGGTGCATGCGGTGCTTGATTGGCCAGGGAGGCGGCCAGCGCATAAAGGCGGGCCATTTTATTGAACAATCCCGGGATATCGGCCCGGGCATGGCGGTTGATGATCCATTCAATTTCCCGGGCGCAGCTTTCAAGCTCCTTGGCCGGCCGAAACAGCCGTCCGGTGCGGCACAATAACGCGAGCTGGTGAATGCGCTGCACGAAAGCCGGGGAAAGATGATTGAGGCCGATGCGAATCATCTGCCCCAGCAGCTGCTGGATGTCGCCGACCAGTGATACATCGACACGGTTGCGGTCAGCGGTATCCTGAAAACCGGGTTCCGGCGTGAGGCCGTGCTCGATCTGAAACGCCAATACCGCCGCCGTGGCATATGACTTCCGTTCTCTGGGAACGGCATTGGTGATCAATCCATCCAGGCCGGCACCGGCTACGAAACGGCATCTGATGCTGTTTTTGAATTCAACTTCCTGGATCCCCACCGCGGGTTCATGCGTTTCCAACAGGCGCCATGCCTTGCGATAGGCATCCGCGCCGGCCCATTTGCGAAGTGTGCCGGTCGAAATTGCCAGCCATTCGGCATTCGCCGGCGATTGATTCGTCTTCGAATCATTTCCAGCCGGCTTTGTAGCAGTTGGTTCGATCTCCTTTGGATCGGATGCCGCCAGGGTGTCCAGGTGAAGGCAGGCCATGAG
>Ga0209671_1003043_pt1 | contig 15869 bp, 14 predicted proteins | sample WorMetHERISLAND2_2_FD_187401 | JGI IMG/M metagenome (GOLD analysis project Ga0209671, IMG submission 187401) | Marine gutless worms symbiont microbial communities from Max Planck institute for Marine Microbiology, Germany - Olavius geniculatus... | ecosystem: Host-associated > Annelida >...
ATCTGGTGATGACTATGTTTGCCATTGAGAGGTGGGAGATGTTAGGTTTCTGTATGAAAATTACTAAAAAATTGTTCTGGAAGATAATTTTTTGCATCTGCATTAAAGTGCTTTTAGTGATTTTTGAAGATCTGTGTTTTACATGGTAGTGTAGCAACACAGTTAAAGTGTGGTGGCTCTGATCATTACTGGGCTTGCTGTTGACAGGCGGGAGACGCTAGGTTTGCAGGGCAGAAGCAGGTCTATGAAGACCTGGGCATTGAGATGTTGGAGCATGCATTGGAAGGCTACAACGTCTGTATCTTTGCCTATGGACAGACCGGCTCTGGCAAGAGCTACACGATGATGGGTCGCTTTGAAGCTGGACAGCAGGGTATTATACCGCAGGTACAGCTGCTGTCATGCAACCATTTTTTATTAGTGCCGCGAATCAGGCTATGTTTATCTATTTTTTGCCAGTCAGTGGCTTTTATTTTCCCCAAATCTAGAATCAAAATTGGGTGCAACTCTCCCCCCACTCTTGGGCTCAGGTTTCCCCTTTTTGGACTTAAGTATCCTTTTTTTTGGGCTTTATTCTTCTCTGGCAGGGGAGTTTTGTTAATGGTGTGGATTAAAAATGGGGGAAATGAAAAATAGGGGGAGTTTGGTTAAAGGTGTTGATTGGGGGAAAGTTTTGTTAAGGGTGTAGATTGCCCAGTGAAAAAAAGGGGAGACAGTTTTCATTTACACCCTTAATAAAACTGTGCCCATCAGGTATAGGGATAGAAGCCACTGTTGCCAGTAAGGCAGGATTATTGAAAAATTAATATTGTTTTATCTCCGGTTGTTGCAACTACTAAAAGACGACTTTGTACAATGGCACATTTTAGTGCTTTTAGTAGTTGGGCACTTGTTAGTCCAGACTTTTTCTATTGACCTGTTGTCCTTTTGACATTCACACTTTTTGTACCAGAATTGATGTGAATGTTTTCCAGGGCAGGCGTAGTCATTGTTCCATCAGATCAAAGGTGTTGGCTTAGCTCTAGGCAGACACACAGTAAGTCAGTACTGGGTGGACTTATTTTTTTTAGCTCCTGGTGGCTGATAGTAGGACCAGTAGTACTGTCTGTTGCCCACAGTTTACTTTTTAGGCCACCCATATGTAGTGATGTATGCCTCATATTTTCGCCTTTTTTGTACTTTGTATTTCTATTATACTTTGTCAATCATTTTTCCTCTGAAACCAGACAGCACACCATGACCAAAATTGGGTGAAGGACGACCCTTACCTGGAAGAAATTGAGGCCAAATTTGAATGAGATCCATTGTGGCTGATTGGGGTGGTGGTATGTCTGCTAGCTGCAAACCGCGGGTCCAATTGTTCGTTAACGCGGGCAATGGGTGGCCACATAGTGCGCTACGGTATCATTAGTTCATGCCAATCATCTGCCACTTCCGAGATTCTCAAAGTGCTTCTGGCCACGAGTTTGTCTCATATAAGAAGCACTATAGCAAGTACTGGACTTACCTTCATCTTTTACTTTTGAGGGGTATTTGGGGAGAGGCGTTTTACCACATTTACAGTCGACGGCTTGGCGAATCAACCATCATGAACCAAGAAAGACAATCGGACTTAAGTGCCTGGCTGCCTCACGTTTGGCTCTGCCCCAAATGTGTATTTTGTGTTTATTGAGGTTGGCTGATTGCTGTTTGCTGTGTCAGCTATGCGAGGATCTGTACAATCGTATTCAGGACAACTCGGTCGACGACGTTCAGTACAACGTCGAGGTTAGACATTAACACATGACAGTCAGAGTTGCTGTCACTATCGATTCTCAGATTTGATGATTTAGTTGTAGTTTATTATTATTGTTTTATATACCAGATAATTAGCATATTGATGGTAAACTATTCAGATTTGCTAGATGGAAATTTTTATGATAAGCTATGTATCAATTTTTGTTGGTGGTTAGCACTGTTTTGTAGTCCACTCCACATTACCTAAGATCACAAAGTTATGGTGCTAACTAATTATTGTTGTTTATGTGATAGTACATTGTATAATAAAAAACTGCAGTCTGTTTATTTAATGGCATATAAGTGTTGATTTTTATGTGCGAAAGCAGGTACTGCTTTCAGCACGTCTTAGCCGTCACAATTCTGTCTGGTATGCTGTCTGTCTGTCTGTCCGTCCGTCCGTCCATCACACAGGTGGATCAGTCAAAAACGGTGCAAGCTAGAATTACCAAATCTTGACCGTCGGCTGCCCGGAAGACTCTAGTTTCAGGAACCGTAAAGCTTTTTCATAAATTCGAAGGGGTCACCCCGAACAAGGGCGCTAAATGAGAGGGGGTGGGCAAATTTTGCGATTTTTGGCCAATAAGTCGCTGTATCTCAGTAACAGTGCGAGATAGGGCTTAGGTTACTATTAATCACTAATAGGAAGTTGTACACTGGCTCTTGATTGCCACCGATTTCAATGACCTTGGATGACCTTGAACGCTTAAATAGGGGTTTTATGGATTTTTTTGGTGATTTTGGACTGCAAGACACTTTTCAAGAGTGAATTGCGCTGACACCAATTGAGATAGACAAGCTGCATATGAAATTTTTAGCATTGAACGTAGATTTCGACGGTTTAAGTCTTGATTTTCTAGGTTCAAGGAAACCTTTGCACGAGGGCATCAGAGAGCGGCACCCCCATAAAAGTCGTTATTTTACCGTTGTTGGCCAGTCTTTCATGAAAACAGCTGGAGATATACTGACAATTTGCGAACAGGAACTGCTATAGGCTTTCGCGTATCTTGTAAGCCTTAGCTCAAATTTCTTGTTGTATCAGTAGCCAGATATATTGCTAATGTTCTTTGTATGCTGTAAAGGTGAGCTACATGGAGATTTACTGTGAGCATGTGCGTGATCTTCTTAACCCAAAGAACAAAGGCAACCTGCGAGTTCGTGAGCATCCGCTGCTTGGTCCGTATGTCGAAGATTTGTCAAAGATTGCCGTCCTGTCTTTCTCTGACATCAACAATCTGATTGATGAGGGAAACCAAGCCAGGTCCGTTGACGTTAGCTTTATTGCAGAATCTAGCATATTAGTAGGGCCCACAGTTTTCTGCGGAAAATTTTACCAAATTCCTCGACTCACCGCGGCTTTCCATTTGTGAGTTAGCTGCGCCCTATTCTGTTCAGAAACTTTTGTTACTGAAGGTTGCTACTGCTTAGTTATGCTAGCAACATACAAAGAAAATTATGAATCCTTCTTTAGAAAAGTACAATCTGTCAAATTGTGTTGACAAATTATTAATATTACTGTGGGTCCTACATATTATATTAATGTTAATTTTTATTTTTTGTAATAAAAATACAGGAGAAAATAATGCATGCAAGGAGTACATTAGATTGGTCATAATCTAATAATATTTACTTTTAGCATATACGTGTTATGTACATTTTATCTGTACTGAATTTTGTCAGTTGAAATAAGCTTTATGGGTGTCTTTGAATAAGCTTGTGGGCTGAAACAGAAACAGCGGCAAGCAAGATGTATAAACTTATCAGATTACAGTCTTTATTGTTCACGCTGATTGTTTCGGCAACAGATGTTGTAGAATGCAGATCACACAGAAATGTAGATTAGTGGTGGATCAGATTTCTTGGTTACGTATTGGTATTTGCAGCGATTGTTATTGTTAGACAATTGTAATAGTGAGATATATAGTATTTATTATTTTTGTCTGTGTCAAATATGCACTTAGTGTCATGAAATGTATCTGTCCAGAACTGTGGCTGCAACCAATATGAATGAAACAAGCAGTCGATCACATGCCGTCTTTACCATTGTAGTTTCACAACGACATTTTGACAACGAGACCAACCTCGTCGGGGAAAAGGTGACACATAATTGTGTCGAGTGCTTAGCTTTTGCTGATGGTCATCTCAGGGTAGGCAGCAAAAAGACTGATAAGTTAGTGAATAGGCTTAAGTGTAGAACGGGCATTATCATTGTCAACGCGAGCAATATTATTATTTTTTAAACCCTCCTTAGTCTTTGCTTTTTCTTGTATTTATATTTTTCCTGTCTTTCTTTCACTGTTTGTTTATGTTGGTTGCCAACAGGTTGTCGACAGTCATCATAGAATTACTTTTGTGATTGTGGAGCAGTGCAGCCTGAGAGTAACTGAGACAAATGAATGACAGTGGAATGGTGAAGTTACAAGCAGGGCTTCCATGCCTCCTGGAAAGTCATGGAAAATCACTTTGGTTCCGGAAAGTCTTGGAAAAATATCTTTGAAAATCGCACATTTTTTCATAGGCGCAAGTGAAAAAGAGGCAGCAATAGTATATCACCCAGTGTGTGTTGAATATTGCTTACTTAAATAGCGTTAATGAATTTTGCCGCATTTGGCATTCACTATACTCTGAATATTGTAAGTAAATGATGTTTTATTCGTTATTTTTTGTGAGCTACAAGAATATCCTGGAAAATTTTTCATGGTGATTCTGGAAATTCCTGGAAAAGTCCTGGATTTTTTGTTACTAAAAGAGTTGGAACCCTGTACAATGAATTGAATGTTCGCAGACATCGGACGGACTGTGCTTGTTGCGGCGTAGGTGAGTAAGATAAGTCTGGTGGATCTGGCCGGCAGTGAAAGGGCCGACTCATCAGGTGCTACGGGCGTCAGGCTCAAGGAAGGTGCTAACATCAACAAGTCATTGACTACTCTCGGCAACGTTATCTCTGCACTCGCTGAAGTGGTGAGTTAGTAGTCGCTTCATCTACGATCTAGTTATTTCACATTCTGTAGCTACTGTCTCTGTAGCTAGTACGTGGTTTGCTGCTGGCCAGTTCAAGTCACTGTAAATTTTATGCTATAGATATGTAGGATAAGTCTTTTGTTTTTTACGTTGTTCATTATTGTCTGTCCAATGCAATGCATAGCATTGGACAGAGTATACAATCACCTGAGCGTCCGTGCATGCATGCGTCCATCCACCAATGTCCAACTTTGAGGCTTCATATCTCCATAACGGTGCCAGATAGACGCATCGTGACAATGGACCGCCCATAGTAAGTGGCCCACCACGAGTCAAATGGTCATGTGACCGATGACGTCACGTGACTCCAAAGGTCAAGGTCGTGACCCCATTATCGTTGATGCACCATATCTCCATAATGGTGCAAGACAGATGCATGCTCAGTCACAGTAGACCATTTATAGTAAACAGCTGGTGACGAATCAAATGGTCTCGTCACTGACGATGTTAATTGTTTAGTTATGATAATAGGGAAAGATGACAATAACATTGCTGCTGTATGATTGGAAATTAAACTTTTTAATTTTTAACACTGTGCTACACAGCTCACTTATTTTATGTGTACAAACACATACTGTAAGCTATCGAAATGCATTGGACAGACTCCATGTTTGTTTGAACATTATCTTCTTGATAGTAAGTTTATCTTTCAGTCAAGTAGTCAAACTTAATGAAGGAATAGTACTATTAAGTTAGAAGTTAGACAATAAAACAGTTGATAAACTTGAGGCAGTATAGATTTGAAACCTCCACTGGGAATAGTGATGCTGTTCGGCAGATGCAATAGATTGTAAGTGTAAATTCCCTCTCTCTATGATAAAGATCATAAATAATTTAAAATCTATAAAAAAAGAATTCAGATTATTGCAAAAATGTAGTGACATTTTGAGCCCCTCCAATTTTTTGTCAGAATCTGTACACAACTTTAAGTTGCATTGTCAAACAGACACATACATTATCACATATTCTCCTCAGTAGAGATAATGACAGAGTTATTTAGCATGAAAATTTGACATCTGGTCACAGTGATATTTTTCAGTGACATTTCTGGTAGAACTGTGTCAAAACTATGATAGTGAATGATTTGCTGTTATTGTAATATCGTGGTAACTGGCCATATTTCCTAAACTCTGTTCACAGGCCAGTAGGAAAAAGCGCAAGTCGGACTTCATTCCATATCGTGATTCTGTGCTCACTTGGCTGCTGCGTGAAAACCTTGGTGAGCATGTGTCGAGATGTTTTAACATTTTTGCTGCTTTTGCAGCAATTTGAAGGCCTGCTTTAACTGCATTATAGACTGACATTTGTGTATGAAATTTCTGTTGTACTTTGCTTTGAGCTAAGTCATATGCTGATGCATAAGCTATATAAATTGACAATTTTTAATTATTGAATGTGATTAAGAGGGCAGCAGCAGTTGCCAAAACATCAACAAACTGATGAATGAAGGTTGTAATTTATTGCATTTATTAGAGTTGTACCGAATATTCTATTTGTGTTCTATTTGGCCCGAGTAGTATTTGGTCGAATAGTAGTGCAAAGAATAGACTGAATACAAATAATAAGGATATACCATTGCAACTTGGTGCTCCTGCTGCTGTCAGCCGGCAGTCTCCGTAGCATAACACCCACGCATGACGCTTTAAGGCTTTCCCTTAGCAGTTTAGTATAGCATTGTTTTGTTAGTGTCAGCAACTTTTGTTGGTATCATTCATTTAACACAGACACAATTAAGAATTTAAGATGACCGACTTGGATTTTTTCACAGTACGTGTGAGCGTTAAATCCAGAGCATTGTGCATTGTGTTTGAACCTGCATCAAATATTCGTATTCTATTCGTATTCAGCCAAATAATAAAATGAATTATTCTTATTCAGTCAAACAGTAAAATCTGCTATTTGGCGCAGTCCTAGAATTTATATTGGTTGTTGGTTAGACAATAGGTTTATATTATCATGATGTTTTTTGCACAGAGAGTGATTATCACTTATCATGTACTTGTCATTGTATCTGTTATATAACACATTGTTTGAGACATGATTTTAGTCGAAAATTTAATGATTATTAATCATTAGAAATTTTTAACAATTAATTACTTGATCAATTGTTAGTTTCTGCAGCCAACTTTGAACTTTTTTTTCTCTGTGTATGTCTTGATCAATTCGATTGCTGTGTTCAGGTGGGAACTCGAAAACAGCAATGGTGGCGACAATTAGTCCCGCAGACATTAACTATGAAGAGACACTGAGCACTCTGAGGCAAGATGATTTGTGACTTATGATGCACAGTAGTTCTTTAGTCACATGACTCAAAACACATCGATTTCTTGTGTTTTGATTTTCCTAGAAGCATACGTTGGGAGAGGTGGAAACTTGAATAACAGTTTGATGGCAAGGTGTGTCAGGAACATTTGTATCAAACGATTATTAAAATCTGATAATCCGCCTTCAAATTATGATCAATAAATTTTGGTGTGTTTTTTATGCCTCACAGTGTACATCAGCGGATTGAGTAAATACTGAATAATTCACAGCTGTTAGTTTTTGTATTGGCTGTCTTATTATGGTAATTCTAGTTGCAGTAATGCTAAAATTACTACAAAGTATTTCACTTTACTGCACTTTACTATGGTTTATCTACTGAAGTATACTGTTAGTCAGAATTTTTAAAAATGTTCTTTAAAGCCATCATGTTTGAGATTATTTAGCAGTACGAGTAGGATTATAGCGTTAGGTTAGAACATAGTCTTGTTATTATTATAGCAGTTTTGGATTGTTATCATTGATTGTAGGTGATATCACCTCTGAGGAAGTTCTATAGGGGGGCTGTAGTAAAGACTGTTACGTTAACATTATATCATATGTGGTAGACATGTTTATATTGCTGGTGTGTAGGTACGCTGATCGTGCCAAGCAGATTGTCTGCAAAGCAGTTGTCAATGAAGATCCCAATGCAAGACTGATTCGCGAGCTTAAAGCCGAGGTTGACAGACTGCGCGAGTTGCTGCGTCTCGAGTCTCACTCTGGTAACATTTTTTGCTGCGCAGTGACCTTTCAACTAGTCAGTAGAGCTGTCGAATTAACGTGTCAACTCAACGCACTTTAAAAAAGGCAAATGCGTAAATTTATTTAATTTTGTGAAGCAGGAGTTCCAGTATTCCATTAAACTATGTTTATTTAAAGATCGAATAATATTCAAGTAATTAAATGTTTTTTTTGTTGCCGTTTCGTCACTACTGTCACTGTTCTCCGACACAGGCATGATTTTGTGGGCTTCATTCCTGTCACCCTCTGAATGTAGTCCACATACAATATCAGCAACATTAATGACACGTTTTTAACGTGTCAATGCATGTGTTAAAGAAATTATCACAGTGCATTAACGCATTAAAAAATTAGCATTTTGACAGCTTTACTTGTCATTAGTCACTCATGTGTAAATAACCGTAGAAAGACCAGCATCCCTTAGGAAATTCGCTGCCAGTGTTGGTTCCTCAAACAAGAAGGTGGTAGGATCACCGTCATCATCGTAGAATAAAATGTTTAGTTAGTTGTGTATTTTTGGCAGTTATTAACATGTTTAACAGCGGTTGATGAGATACTGCTCTGCCATGTGCGATTAGCATCATTTTTATTGCCTTACTAGAAGAGGGAAGCTATGTGTTTACATCGGTTTGTTTGCCTGTTTTGGTTGTTTAGTACTTTGTACACTAGTTACAAATACATTTTGATAAAAAAATTTAGAGGTATAGGAACTATAGGATGTGCTCCAGGAACCATATGGTTAAATTTCAGCAGCTATTTGAGGACCTCTTTTTCTGTTTTGCTCTATTTTACCCCATAATGCATCTTTATTGGATGGCATGACATTAGCAATATTATTTCGGTTAGCTACGAGTAGGTTTTGATGACATTTTTTCGGAAGAATAGGGAGTGGCCAAAGTACAGAATAATTTAGATTTCAGTGGCGGTTCGGATCCAGATCTGGGAATTGTTTAAAAAGGCACACATTCTGTTGCAACAGTTAGTTCGTTGTATTTGCCAGGTGGCAGCACTGTTCTGGGCAGGGTTTTATAAAGATCTCTTGCCATCACTGATCATAAGGTGGGGTGTGTTCACCTAAGTCAGGTGGCAGGTAACACCATGTGACTGATCCCATAGGGCAAGTGACGCTCCGTAGCTCTGAGATGGGTTTCCTATAAAGAGCTATACATCAGCTTTAACCCTTTAACCTTTTTGCCACGCTACAGCTATGCTGTGGGCATAGGGTGCCTATGGCACTGTTGTCGTCTGTCTGTCTGTCCATCTGTTTGTAACTTATGTTTTGTGGCTAAGCTTTGGTTCATGGGGGAAAACTTTTTGCATGTCAGTACTGCAACAGGAACTGTATAGGCAGTAGCGCATTTTCTCAGAGACAGCTGGGCTTTCTTGTAATTAATTTGTGTTCGTATGTTGCTTGGCGTCAGATGTGGGCAAGGAGCGGATCATAAACAATGCTCATCGGAACTCGATGGTTGCTGACGAGGATGCAGCTGAGAGGCTCAGGATCTCGGAGAAATTGATATCGGAGCTGAACGAGACGTGGGAGGAAAAACTGCAGAAAGCCGAACAGATCAGAAAAGAACGGTCTGTTTCCATGATCGCTTTCTGTGTACGGTCTACACTGCTGAGTTCTTAAGTTCTGTTGCACCATTTTTAAAGACATCAGCTCCATAATTATCTAATAATAATGATAATTAGTTTGTAGCACCAGTATGTGGTATTATATAGACTGTGTGCCATAAAAAACTAAAAAACACATCAATCAAATGACTGCTTATGTTCCTGCCTTACCAAACTTCTGTTTTTGCCGTACCTGGGAAAAACAAAACAATGAAAATATTACATTTTTATTCAATGCATTATCGTTATTTGATTCACATAACACACATTTAGCACATTTTGACTAAATTTCTAGCACTTTGGCTGACTGTTCATCCTGTTGTCCAGCTGTGCAACTGCTGACAGTAAATATTTGAAATATTGGCCATTTGTGTAAACACACATAGGGAGATGCATTTTTTATTCATTGATAGCAGTGTTAATAATGTTTTGCTTCCGACTTCAACCAGTTGCTTCAAGTTCATTGATGTTCCTAAACAGCGTTTCATAAACTCACTGCAGCATAACACTGCAAACATTGTTGAATGGACTGTGATCAGGGCTGGTAGGGGCTACATATCTGGAGTGATAAAATTTACTGATTTTTTTTTCATTTCAACTCATGTTGCATTTGTTTTTTTTTCTCCAGCCTCTGATAGCTGGGAATTTGAATGGCCACTTGATGGCCAGTTGTATCAAAAATGTTTATACCAAAAACTATTAAAATATTATTATTCTTCTCCAAGTTGCTGTGAATAATGTCACAGATGGTTTTTGGCATTTTTTGTTTATTTTAACGCCAATTTCATGTGTTTTGATTTTTCCAGGTGGTGCAGAAGTATATGTTAAGTGATGTGGAAACTTAAATAATCATTTGAAGGCCAGTTGTATCAGGAATAGTTGTACAGAAATTATTGAAATTCGATAATCCACCTTCAAGTTATGATCAATAAATTTTGGTGTGTTTTTTATGCCCCACAGTGTAGTGCTGGTATGTCTCCTTCTTCTCTCCCACCCCCTCCCCTCCCCCCTTGGGATACTTTCTCATGATGGGGATATATTTTCATGGGTTTGGTCTTTCAGAGGCGTTGGTGAACAGTCACAGTTGTGCTTAAAAATTACTTGGCTTATGTGTCTAACGGAAATAGTGTGTTCTTAATCTGTGTCTACAGACCTTAGATCCAATCAGTAGTACCACTGTAAGTCAATGTTTTCTAATTTATTTTGAAACTTTTTGTTTTATTTGCATTTACCATTTAGTGCATTGGTTTGATATGCATTTTATGCGTGTGCTTTAAAATTTCACTTTTGGGGACCCAGTTCAGCTTTGATTAATTTACAAAGAAATTGATCTGGTAAACATACATCAAATGAATGCCAGTATTACTGGTAGTTTGCCATTCGTGATTCATAGTTATTCTATTTTCTGTGCTGTAGAGCAAATGTGAATTGTGTTTCTATTGTGTGATAGTGAAACAGTTCTAGCAGAAATGGGTGTGGCTTTGAGGGAAGACAGCACTCTTGTTGGAGTCTTCTCACCAAGAAAGGTCAATTTCCTTCAATGTTTCAATCGTCGTAATCTTTTCTGTCGTTAGCAACTTTTACAATTAACATGCATTGTGTTTGCATCAAATTGGATACATAAATGATTTTATTAATCGACTGTACTTTAGTAAAGGTTGAGCTGTTGTCATTGTTGTCATCGTCTGTCCATCCGTCTGTCTGTCTGTCAGTCTGTCTGTCTGTTTGTCACGGATGTATTGTGGCTAAACAGTGCAAGATAGGATCTAGGTTACAGTTTAATAGGAAGTGGCATATGCTTTGTCAGATTAGATGGAAAACATTAACCTTGGATGACCTTGAAGGGTCATAATGCACTATGCAATGCGAATCATGCGGTATTGTAGCTAAAAGGTAAGTTGTAGGGAGTCTGCGATGGTACCATTGGATAAGGCAGTGGCGACTTCCTGTATGCTGTCAATACGTGGTGTTTCATAAAAAAGGCATTCTTTTTATTTTTTTTATAACTCAGTCGATTGGTGATCAATTTACATGAAATTTTTACTAGCTGTAGCTGAAGAAATACTAATTCAAAATATTTTGACATAATGTGTCTGTTAGTGAAATATTCTTTGCCAGTCATGATGTAAGGCTGACGTCATGATGTGTCATGAGTACAAGCTTGCTTGTCTCAAATAGTGCTGTCAGTTGCTACCTCACTTCGATGGTGAACTTTATTTGGTTCACTGATGAAAAATGTTTATCTTATCAGCACTAAGCATCATGGGGGCATGAAATCAGGCGTCTCGCAATTCAAAAACACAACCATTTTGCAAGCGGTGTGTGCTGGTGCACTGTTTTGCTGGAAGGTGTAAAACTCAAGCTATTCTCTCAAGTGTGTGAAACTGATCGTTTTGGGCGTTTTTGTGGCTGCAATGGTAAAACCTCATCAGTTTGTCATCAGTGAACCAGGTAAAATTCACCATCGAAGCATTGAAGCTATTCAGCAACTGTCGGCACCAGTGCTGACAACTCCATGTTTGTACTCACTGCACATTTTGATATCAGCATTACGTCACGACTAACAAAGAATATTTAACCTACAGCCATATTTTGTTGAAATATTTTGAGTCAGTATTTTTTCAGCTACATATGGTAAAAATTTTGTGTAAATTGATCGTTATTTGAGGGAATTATGAAAGAAAGCAAAAGGTCGCCATTTTTTATGAAACACCGTGTAGTAACCATGTGTCCACCTGCCGCGGTTTGGCCACAAGTTTGAATGGAATGTTTAAAGCTATAAGTGGCTGTATCTCAGAAGCGGTGAGAGATAGGGCCTAGGTTACTAGTAATCACTAATACGAAGTGGTATACGCCCTGACGGATTAGATGAAAATCATTGACCTTGGATGACCTTGAAGGTGGTTACACACTATTGCGGCAAAACAGTGCGAGATAGGGCCTAAGTTGCTATTGATCACTAATAGGCAGTCACATATTGGCTTTTAAGTGACATGAAAATCATTCATCTTGAATGACCTTGAAGGTCAGTACTGCAACAGAAACTGTATAGGCTGCATTGTGTCTTCCCGATCAAGGCGTTTTTATTGTGAGAAATATTTGCCTTACCTGCGTCCGATATTTTCCTTGTTCATTTACTCCGTAGCTGTTTGTATCACCCGGCGAGATGACCACATGCGATGTCTGTTATACTTGCGTTCGTTGTAGCTTTCGAGACAGCGTTTCATTAACATAGCATGCATGGAACTGTCTCACCTCTGAAAAATCGCTTTCTCTCCATGACTGGAAATCGGAGGCTTGGCTTTGGATGTAGGTGATATGGTCAGCTTTTCCTAGCAATACCTGGGCTTTTTGTTTTTCTTATCTCATTTTCTTTGGGGAGGTTGAACATGGCCCAAGAATGAAGTGATTAGATTTTGGTGGCAATTTAGATTTTATTCTGCATTGTCTGGGATTATTTTATCATCAGAGATAGGACATTTCTTTGTGTTTGCCAGATGGCAGCATTATTCTCAGTCGTGGTTTTAGATCTCTGAACATTTTAGCTGAATGCATCCTTAAGGCCGAAATGTTAATTCACTATTTTCTCTAGCTTTGCTTCCGTTTAATCCTACATTCCTCGCCATTTTTCCTGTTTTGTGTTTGTCAGGTGTTCTTGCGGAAGTAAAATCAATTTGTGTAAAAGCAGGGATCAAAGTAATATGCTAAAAGGCGGAATTGCTGATCGATCAATACTGTCACCTGGTGAATCACAAATCATCTTTTTTCTTAAATTGAAAGCAACTGCACGTTTTGGTCGGGGATTGGACCCTTAATTTTCCCTTTCCCTATGGTTTCAGGGACCCCATCTAACACAATGTGTCACTGGACCCCACCAGTGTACTTGCCAGATAGCATCAAAATCTGTTGAAAAGTTTTGCCAGGGTGCACATCAGTGCGAATGACATCCCGATGACAGAGAGACAGATGTGGAGAAATATGCCGCAGTTGGTGGGATTGCTTGCACCAAAAGAGTGATTCCGCTTATTAATACTACTGGTAAAAATAATCATAATGCTATGGCATGGTTTACATTGGTATGCAGACGCCACACCTGGTGAATCTGAATGAAGATCCGCTCATGTCAGAGTGTCTGCTCTACTACTTGAAGGACGGACTGACAAAGGTCGGTCAGCCGACTCAGTCAGACGTGCAGCCCGACATTCAGCTAAGTGGCGCATACATTCTCAATCAGCACTGCACCTTTGCCAACAGAGATGGTAATTTTCAGTTGCCTTCTTTTGAGCTGTAATGTATATTTACCTCCGCCAAGGAGGTAATGTTTTTGCCAGTTTTTGTTTGTCTATCTGTTTGTTTGTTTGTTTGTTTGTGTGTTAGCAAGATAACTCAAAAAGTTATGGACGGATCTTTCTAAATTTTGAGGGTATGTTGGGCATGGCACAAACTACCAGTGATTAAATTTTGGGGGTGATCCGGCAGAATCCTGGATTCTGGATCACTTTGAAGTTTTCGTTAGCATGGTGTTAAAGGGGGCATAAGGGAACCGCTGGCAAAGCGAAGATGGTGACACCACCTGGCGAATAGCTTTGCCTTGGCGGAGGTACCTGTAGGCTATGACTGCTTTCTAGTACATGATTAAATTACATTTATTGGCTTATTGTTTTTTTTGTGGTTTCAGCATTTATTTCTGTTTTATATGTTGTATTTTTGTGCTTTAAACATTTGTCAGTTGGGCATCGAAGATTGTCTGCTTTGTGAAAAGTCTAATTTTAACAGTTCACTATGGTTCTGTTGAAGACTCTGGAGGTCGTGCATTTTACCTATGTTGAATGTTGAAGTTACTCCAATTGAACAAAATTTGGCATTAGTAGTTCATAGAATGCTAGTCACTCACGTTCGTACTCATACTCGCTATCTATGCAATGAATACAATAATTACTGAAATAGAGGCACAGATACTGGTGCCAAATGGTCTGGATTAAGAAGACAGTAGCAAATAAAGTATTTTATCGTCATTAATCAATTTGTCACTGTAATCTTCATACCACTTTTTCACCTTGGCTGGAGCTGCACTGAGGACCTCAGTGATTAATAAACCTTGCTTGTTTTTAAAAAATTTATTAATTAATTGATCTATCAATAGCTGAACTTTGTACACCGTGTCTCAAATTTAGCGACCTCCCTTTGCTTCAAACACGCCTAATTCAGTTTTTGGTTCATGGATTTCAACAAAATATCATACACCGCAATGTCTTACTTTACTTATTGTCACACTTATCATGTCATCCGTAGCTTACCATGTGTGTTCAGTGTGAGTTCATTATGATGTCAGAGTTTGTTAACATTAGGGCTCCATTGTTACTGACAAGGTGGTGAAGCAGTGGCATACCCACCTAAGATTAAGAGCTTGCGTCAAGGACAAAAGTGGTCATTTTGAGCACAAACTTTAAAGGTCCGTGGACACGAAAATTAACATATACATTTTATCCATTTTCCTGAAAGTGTAGCATTTTCTGATAACTTTGACAGTAATATCGGCGCCCAGCGTTTTGTCAACACGGAAAAAATTATCTTTGAAGTCGACGATCTACGAAAATGCGCCGCCATGATGGCCCATGATGACGTCATGAGTTTAGCCTGTAGACGTCATGAATATTAATGGCCTAGCCTAGAATGATGACGTCGTCGGCTAGGCCATTAATATTCATGATCTATATGGGCTAGGGTCATTACGTCACCGCAGGCACTGATAAATTAGAATATTTCGCATAACGTAACGTAATGCCAGATTTCGTTTGAAATCACACATTAATTTCACATACTTATGAAGCTCAAATCGACATATTATATATGCGAATTAAATGTCTAATTTAAATCTACAGAAATTGTGCGAGTGAGTTTGACCGTGGCCGTGGATCTTTAAAGACTAGTTTAGAATGATTGTCTCTATGAATGACTCAGATTTCTGTAGGGGGGCTATAGGTATCTATAGGGGGTCGCTAATTTTGGGACATGGTGTAGTTGCATATTTTGCTGGATAGAGATCTTGTTGTACCTGCTATGTCAGGCAAAGTGTCACTGATACCGTGTGATGAGGCACTGTGCTACGTCAATGGCCAAGTGGTCACTTCGGAGACGGTCTTGAAAACTGGGTCTCGGGTCATCATTGGTAAAAGCCATGTGTTCCGGTTTAACCACCCAGAACAGGGTGAGTGTTCAATGCAATCTGCAACGACATATCAATGTTAATGTAACGATTAGTTGATTTTAACATTATATATGTAAAAAAACTTACCAGTTTACAACTGTGTGTAAGGACAATGTGATGATATCAGTCCTCTAAAACAGCAAAAATCATTTGGGTAACCTTAGATGGGGCTATGCATATGGCGTCCTTACAAGCTGACTTT
>Ga0209671_1003044_pt1 | contig 15868 bp, 13 predicted proteins | sample WorMetHERISLAND2_2_FD_187401 | JGI IMG/M metagenome (GOLD analysis project Ga0209671, IMG submission 187401) | Marine gutless worms symbiont microbial communities from Max Planck institute for Marine Microbiology, Germany - Olavius geniculatus... | ecosystem: Host-associated > Annelida >...
CATGTTTTCTGTGCCAGTGTGGTTGATCAACTGTTGCATAACTATAGATTACAATAATAGTAATATTTGTGTGTATAGTGTGCTGAATAATCACATTTTTATATTAGTTGTCATGGTGTAACATGTGGTCACTGGTGTAACGGCCTGGTCACTGGTGTAACTACTGATTGCATCTGTGTGTCAAAAATTTACAATTCCAAGAATTATACAATATGGGTTCCTTTTTACATGATGATTGCTGCATGCTTAACCGATGCACTTCCAAAATGGTTTGTAGTTAGGGTAAGCTGCTTCAAGGAAATACTGTGACATTTTTGTTTAGTAATTTATGTATGTTTGTGTCTGTTGTAAAATCTCCTCTACGTTGTATGAAATTATAATAGTGGGGTTCTGCAAATATTTTGGTTACAAATTTTATTTGTAGTGATACTCATTCATTTTAATGCCTTCGGCTAATGTGTGTGTCCTGTTACACCAGTGACATTTAAGCTCATTGTTTCTCATTCAGTTAACTCTGTAGGCAAAACCATCAACAAATAATAAACACTCAACTCACAGTCTGTAAGTCGAAATATCACCTATGCAGAATTGGTCACTAGTACACAACTAGTACGACATGTTCTCTGACATCTGTGATACCAGTGAAATGATACCTTTTCTGTAGAATCACCCATAAGACCAGCACAGTATTTTAAACGGTATGCGCTATATAAATCTACGTTTTACTTCAACTGTACTATGGGTGTCAGACAGATGAAATATGTTCAAAATGTCAGTAACAAAGACTGCTAGTGCTGGAGGGCCTCGCAATATTATAGGCGTAACAATACATGCAGGCATAAAATGACAGAACATATGCAATAAAATAATCACTATATGGTCGCAAAACTTGAAGGCATCTTGGTTCTCGAATGAAAAACTAAATTTAGTTACAGTCATAAACTATGCATCCATCGACCCCACAAAGCTTTTGTACTTCATGCGAGGCATTGGCCATTTCCTGTACGGGTAAAATCCCCAACCCTGAGAAATACACAGGCCCCGCCTATAGTTCTGTAGCAGACGACATCTTTAAATTTTGAGTCAAATATTCAGATTCAGCGTGGCACCATCTTCACAGTTATCGACTGTAAACAACAACAACAAATACAGAAACCACAACAGACAAGTGTCAGAGAACATCAGCAAACCTGCCGTCAATCAACTGAATTTCCGTAATTAATCAATCGATAAAAAATAACCAGTTACAAGTCCTACGTTAATCATCAGTAGTTTACAAGCTTTCAGATATAGCAAAAAACTAAAATTGCAATATATATCATACTGTAAGACTATACTACCATGTCAAGAAACTACGAGATAGAAACTGCACAAAATCGGTCAGCCAGCAGATAACAAAAAATTTGAGCTAATGCTCACAAGACGCGTGAAAGCCTATAGCAGTTCTTGTTCACAAATTGTCTATCTCCTGCCATTTCATTGCAATTCACTCTTGAAGTGTGTGCCACAGACGAACATCGCAAAAAAAAACAATAAAACCCTTTATTTTGGGAGTTCAGGGTCGTTCAAAGTCATTAATGTTGATACGACTAAAAAAACTCGTTACTAGTGCTTGTTGTGATAGGCAGCATGTCTGTGCCTCTCTGCAACTGTTTTCATGCTAGACTGGCCAACAGTGGTCAAATAACAACTTTTAGGGGGTACCACTCTTTGATGCCCACGTGCGCAGGTTTTCTTGAACGTAAAAGATCGAGACAAGGACCACTGAAATCTACATTCAATGCTAAAAAATTCATACACAGCTTGTACTTCTCTATCTCAATTGATTTAGGCGCCAGTCGCTCTTGAAATGTGTCTTTCAGCCCAAAATCGCCAAAAAAGTCCATAAAACCCCTTATTGTGGTGTTCAAGGTCATCCAAGGTCATTGCTCTCGGAGCCAATCGAAAGCTCGTGTACGACTTCCTATTAGTGATTAATAGTAACCTAGGCCCTATCTCGCACCGCTTCTGAGATACAGCAATTTATTGGCTAAAAATCGCAAATTTTGCCTACCCCTCTCTCATTTAGTGCCCTCTCTCAGGGTGACCCCTTTTGAATTTATGGAAAAGCTTGATGGATCTTAAAACTAGAGTCTTCCAGGCAGCCAACAATGAAGATTTGGTGATCATAGTTTGCACCATTTTTGACAGATCCACCTGTGTGATGGACGGACGGACAAAACTGCGACGTCTAAGACGTGCTACAGCAGTATCTGCTTCTGCGTGTAATAATTGGAAACGGCATAGATGAGACGAAATACCTTGCCACAGTAAGGACAGTCTCCAAACAGCATGTTGAAGCTATGACGTGTGGATGGCAAGGCACGCAGCCACTACAAACACACCATTATATTATCGCTTATTATCATGAGATATGAAAAGTGCAAAACAGGCATGCTCTGATAACAAAATGCCAAAAATTAGTCTATGCAATACTTTTGATAAATTCTGTTTTGTGAATTTTTCTACAGTGCAAATATGATTTTTTTAACAATGAGCCACCAAAATGTATTTCTCTGATCGGCAGCACTAAAAGTGTTGTTCGCACAAAGATATCTTTCACTGCAGGTTATAATGTAAATATAAATACTGACAGACCAATAAATATTATTGTCAAACCACAGAAACTGTGCAAAATAATTTATGTCAGTGGGATAACATTGCTAATTTATTTTACTGCAACGCTGTAGTATAACGGCATTGCAAAATAACATTCATGAGAAAAATAAACACCAGAAGAATTTGGGGAGTTGAATAAACCATATACACTGTGTCTCAAAAAAGTATCTCCAACATTTTCGACTGTAACTTAACCAATTATCAGATTATGATAATTTTTGGTACAAATATTTCTGACACAACTTGCCATCAAATAACCGTTCAGTTTCCCACCTCACCCAACGTTTGTTTCTGATTGATATGATTGCTTAATTAAAAACACATTTTTTTCACATTTTTGACACTGTGGCTGACAAAAATTATCAAAATCTGATAATTGGTTTTCAAGTTACAGTCAAAAATGTTGGGAATACTTTTTTGCGACACAGTGTAGTTAAGTTTTCACCAGGAACTCACACAATGTCAACTCTTCACATTATACAATTCAGCGTCAAGTTCTCAGTAACGTTTGCCGGTGGTGTATAAACAAACCTCAACAAGACACGAAGTGTGAAAAGTCTGCACACAGCGTAAGTCGTCACAAGTCTGATCAGGCAGTTCCTCATTAAATCTGTATGCATAGCAAATGCCGCAGTCCATGCTGAAATCCTGCAACAATACAAAGAAAGAAATGGTTAAAGGATGTGTACAGCTATTCACAGGAAAGCCATCTCAAAGCTACAGAGCGTCACCTACCATATGTGATCACACAGCCACCCAACACAGGTGAATGCACCATGTCTCAATGCCAGCCAGAACTCGATTTGAGTTATCTACCCCAGAGGGACAGAAGGCTGAGTTAACCCAGCCGGTTGGTTATATATCGAGACGGTTTACCTGTCCAAAGACCGTCACCCATCCAAATACTAACCTGGCCCAGCGTAGGGCAACCACACTAATCAGACACAATGTGCTAATGCCACCACCATAAAGAATTGCAAGTACTTCACCTGCAGCCAGAATCTTAGAATTACATCAGCTTATTCTTTGAGACAGATCTTGTCTCCAGACGAATATGGAAAAATACTGATTAATAAAATTCACTATATGGAACATACAATACAATACATGCTTTGCACATAGACCTTTGCTCAATGGTGTACTATCGGACTGTCTTGGAAATGACTACGCTCAACCATTGCAATTAAGACTGGTCATGTTTAACATTTATTTTGTTCAGTTGTACATCATATTAGCTTTCCACATGGGCCCATTGCACATGGTAAAAAAATGAAATATTCCTCCGTATTTTGCACAAGGATGTATATAAAAATTAAATGGATGACACAGATAGAAACTGGTGCAATGGTGCGTCATTGTTGGAGCGACACAAAACTTCAATATCTTACCTCCTTTCTAGACGTCTTTGCCGATGGAAGTTTTTGTTCAAGCACCAATTCCAAGTTTGTCAGCAAACTTTCACTAGCACTCCTACATGCACACACTCAGTACATAACTACAGACTACTTCTCTGTAGCTAGACCATCCAGTAAATTATCGACTCGATGATACACAGCTAATCATAACCAATTTGCACAGTTCACGTGAAATTGTGCATCATCAAACTGCTTTAAAAATCACGTTACCATGCAAACTACGAAGGTCTTCATCAATCACAAAATGTTTAAGTAAATCAGTAAGCCGACCAACTACATGTACGACACTGAAAATGCACATAAGACAAATAACCTTGACTATATTACACATACCATTTGTCCACGTTCTTGTTGAAATTATCCTTTAGCGGACCAACTACTGCAAAAACATGATAATCGATATAAAAGTGCAACAGCAGAAAATAAAGCTGCAACTAAAACTACAGTTAACTACCCGGCCGTCAACTAAGCCTACTTTATGCCAATCTGATTGGCTGACAGTGACCTCAATTTGCGGTGTTGTGCTAAAGAGCATGTGCTGCGAGTGGACGCTATAGGCAGTAAACGTCGTCATAGCAATGATATCAACGATACGTCTGCTGTCAAGAATACGTTCTACCACAAATCAAATTATACGGGAGCGTCTATCCATTTTATTTCTCCACAAAACACTATGCACATGCCTGGAACTTTATTTTGATGCGTGAATTGCCGTTCTGAGCAGCGAAGTGAAGCGACGTTTCTAGTGCGAATAAGCAACGAACTGCAGATCGCCCACGTTTAATCGTCAATTATCTGACTTGATCCGCCAATATTTGGCCATCAACTTGATGGCAGATTTGATGGACGATCAGTCGCTAATTGGCGATGGAAAAATGGTTATTGAGATGATCTCAGATCAAGTACCAAAGTCGATTGGAGATCAATTTGATCGGCCATCATTTGATGATGAGTGCATGGAAAAACCAGACCTTAGGGTTATACCGATCATTCACCGCAATGTTGGTCGGACGTGTTTTTTCCATTTACCTAAATCTTCGTTATTATCGTCAGTTTTTCCTTACATTTATATTTCACAAGGTAGTGTAAAGATGCAATTATGGTGCGGTGAAAGATATAATAAGTACATTATTGCAAATTGTCCCAAAGTGTGCTGATGAAAGAATTTTGAAAATAGGTCAATAATAGGCGAAGACATGGACAAAAGTAAAGTGCCACATTTTTATGGACCACCATGTAAGTTATTCATAAGCTAAAAGCATAGCAAAAAAATCTAAATGAAATGTACAAATATACTCCACTGACCATTATCAGCTCCGAGAAACTGACACACTGGCAACGCCAGAGGATTTTGTGGATTTATATCTACATGAAGTGATGCATTTCTTCCTGTCAATTACACATAAGATTTTGTAGCACATTCATTGAACTTGTTTAAAAAGCTACGAATCTGGCATTTAGTGCTCAAAACAAAACATTCTCACTGCTGAGTGCATTTTCCTATTTTTGTAAAATTGAATATCAGTAAAGGCATTCAGAAATATCACTAAAATCATTAAAAAAAGCTGCAAATCAAACAGTAAAATGACGGAAATAAGGAGTAAATAAAAACAATCAAAAGTTCTGTTCTAGCCAAACAGCAAAATATAATACTGGTTGCAAAGATAATTTTCATGGCTTATTAGACTGAAAAAGCCAAGACCAACTGTTATATTACACTGTGTCAGACTCAGTACAGACCCAGTGCAAGGCGTCGGTAAGTTGCGGCATGCGTGGGTTTTTCCGGCTCCAAGACGCAAGTGCTGCCATCTATCTCGTCAGAAACATCCCAGAATGCCTGCCACTGAGACACGGCCGCTGTGAACTGACTGAACACGTCCACCAGTCTAGTCTGCACAACAGAGATAAAAACAGAAAATAGCTGTGACAATCGAAGCAAGATAATGCTAAATACTAGGGACATTAGAAAATCACGGAAACACAGAAATCACGGAGACCATGATTTTCGTCAAATGCCGGGATTTTCCTAAAATGTCGTGTTTTAGCCAAAATGCCGTGATTTTGCATTTTTTACAAGAATTTTTTTTTGTTTTTAATCAGCATGAGATGAAGTTTATCATGTGATTTGAACACAAAAATATTTATTCTTGCCTGTGCTATAAAATTCTGTGTACTTTGTTACTTTTTGGCTCAATATCTCAGCTTGATGTTACTGTAGAAATGTGACAGACTAAAGGGCTTGCCCTTCACAAATTATTTTTGTGTGCATGTTAAATTTTACATATCATGTGATATTGCACGCCAAAACTGCTTATACATTCGGGTGTCCAGCTGTAAAAAAATCTGCCTCAAGCAGTCCCGATAGGTTTCCTATGCTCAAGAATTTCAGGGTCCTGGCCTGGCATTGTTGTTGTAACGAACCCACCAGGCAATGCTTACATGGGCAGGCAGATGCCCCCGAAGAAATGAGGAACTCCTACATAATCACGTGATTTAAATGAAACGCATCTCAGAATTTGCCAAAATGATGCTGAAAATCTGCTTACCATTTTAGGCAGGACAAAGTAAATTTTCAACTGCCTCTTCCACTGTGCACAATATGGGCCACTGGGTGATGTTATCTGTCCAATAAAATCCTTGTTATGCCATAGAACAAAAAAATGTTAATTACATTTACAGCTGCAGATAAATTTAACCATAAATGCAGAAACGCGACAATAAGCTCAGTAACACAAAAAACTGCAAAAAAATCACAAATTATCACCTTTGGCGTCCACAGACAGTCGAACGGCATGGGCAGTTCGGCTTGAAATATTGGAGACTTCTCCGGGTGCTAGCAAATTCAACAAACAATGAAATTAGCCAAAGAACTGGAGCAAATGCAGTTTAAAAATGAACATACAACAATTCACAAACTTCTGACTGTAACTCAAAAGCACAATATCTAACTTATTTTGAACAGCAACTGAACTCCAGAACATCACAATAAGAGTGGAAATGATAAACTACATGTTGGTGAAGATGAAGCTTGAGGATATGTCTTCGCTGCTTGCTGTCAACTGCCAGCAGCTGAAGCTCCTGAAAGCTTGAGTCTATGAACGACAACCTGCACACACCATACTACTGTACAATAGCCTAACACTACACCAGACAACTTCTCAAACAGACAGGTGTCCTGTGGCTGCAGGCCTAAAAGAAATATCAGCTTAGTTCATCTTAAAAACAAACTGACAAAAACATTAAACAGTTACAATCGCAGCTAACAACTTTCTTGAGTTGAAAATAGAGCCCACCACAACTAACTATTAAATCACACCTTTTTCATACTCGCTTACAGTCAATATTCTGCAGATAGTAGAAAGATACAAACCGGCTCCAACCGAGTGCTTCGATGTCTTCAATCAAACGATTGTAGAAATTTGGTAAAGGAACGACGCGACTTGTCTGATGCCGACTTTTCAGCTCTGACTCCTGAGTTTCGTCCACAGCATTGACAACAAGTTTGTGCATGGTTCCTACTACTCTGCAGAATTCATTTTCCGACTTTTCCCTGACTTTCCAGGATAAAATAAATCACCTTCTCCGACTGATTTGTTTACGTGAAATACCAATGTCAATTTTCAATCATTTGGAATCACACTAGAAACAAGGGCAGCGAAACAAATTAAAAAGTGAAAGTACCATGGGAGGTACAAATAATCTGTTGTACACATTCTGCGTAGGACGGTTCAAATTTTTTCTGCATCTTTGTTAACTTTTGCACCCTGGTACTTTTACATTCCTTGACATTCCATGCCCTGACCATAGGATTAGGAACCATGCTTGTGGCATGAAGTTTATTCCCAGAACAATGTCACTTAAGCAGGTGTCATCATCACTGCAAAAATTTATCACCGTCACTCTGTTTTGTCCATTTTTGTCCAGCATATCTCGCTAAATAAAGGCAAACTTTTCAAATTTTATGCCAACTATCCACTTTACATTACATTTTTTTTACCATACCTCTATCCTTAACTGCCTTCTCTTTATCCAACCATACTCATAATTCTCACAGCACAGCACTGCTTAACTACTGCAATCCCTTATGCACACATATAGCAACCATATCTGCATTCCCAGCTTTTGTCTCAATTTCACATAAAATAGCTCATCAATTTCACATACATCCTTTTTAATAACATCTTTGCACAATTTAGTGCCATTTTAGACATCAACAATTGTCCTGTAATAAATACAACATAACGGCAAAAAATAACAAATGTAAATTTAAATATATACCAGCTTAAAAAACTAGCAGTGATCTTTACTAATACTTACCATTATACTTTTTAATTCTGTCATGAATGCTGCCAATGACGAGCAATGTGATAGCCTCTGAAATAATATCAATTCATAGTTCTTATTCAAAAACAAATTAAATACTGCTTATTCAACAAATACTCATCTAGGCCATCATCAATGGTACAAAAAAAACACTAAAAATCTGTGCAGTTTTATGCTTTATAGTGAGTATTACTGACATTCTAATTCTTCCATAAAATTTGCTTTTTGCATCAAATACAAAATATATATTATTATTATAAACAATTACAAGACACCGGTGTTCCTAATCACAGTATATAAGCTAAGAACAAAGTACCATCAAACAACATATGGTACCTTGACAATCAAAGCTTCATAGCTGCTCAGTAATTCCATCAGACGCCATTCTCCATCAATGTGAGCAGTACTCAAGTCTTCAGCTTTATCCAGTTTAATCTGAATGAGAAAGTCTTCATTCTGTTTCAATAACAAATCAATTTGTTGCTGTCTATAATTTATACGTATATGCAAAACTAATTTTTAATATCACTCAAATCTTATGTACAAATGATAATTCAAATTAATTTTTTATGACACTAACATCTAATATCCAAAATTAACATCTGACATAAAAATTACCGTACTTTTACCTCACGCAAAACATTTAATCAATTTATTGCTTCAGATGACATTCTTTGAGCATCAATGAAACAGACATATGTTATAAAATGACAACAAATAAAAAAAGAGGCTGGCAAATCAACACATCGTTGTTATCATAATTATTTTACTTTAACCTCACAGCATTTGCTAACATCATGATACAATTAAGAAAGTGACATAAAGTGCCTAAGAAAGTGACTAATTATTTTACAGTACTTATTCTTCCACCATGGAAGCACCTGCATTCTGCTCTCGTAAACTTAACGGCAGAACTAGCCCAGCTATAACCTGATTCCTGATAGCGACCGTATATATAACCCTATAGAGTATTGATCATATGTACAAATTTTGTGCACAGAAATTCATCCAAAAAAACCAGTTAACTTGTCCCATGATCACCTCATTCCCTGGCTAACTCGTTGGTCATTCAATGTATCACAGTATAACGTAGGGTTACGGACAGGGTCAGGGTTAAAGTGAGGTATTGATAAAAATGGTTAACTGGTCACAATACCGTTGTTTTCAGTTGGACGTGCTACGATGTAGCCATAAGAGATACAGCTGTGATGATCCACACCGGATTCTCAGCTGTACATTTCTCTAGGCAAAACCTTTTGGTCTAAGTAGGTCATCTACAATGATGTCACGACATAGCAGGCAGCAGGCTAGTGCTAGGCTAGCACTGGCTGCCTGAGCAGATGACGAGACAAGATGGCGGTAGATTAGTTAGTGTTACATCGTTATTACAGTCATTCCTTTCGACAATAGTAGACGTAGTACAGCATCTGTAGATGACGGATACAGCATAGATTTACAAGAATGTTTCCGGATTTACGGAGACTACCATATTTGCGAAGATTGCAACACCTGAAACTGTGGTCCCATGAAGAATGAAGAGTTCGTGCAGATTTAATCGAAGTCTATAAAATCATATACAGAATATCATCAGTTTCGTTTGACACATTCTTCAAATATAACAACTATGGAGCAACAAGGCGTCACTTATTGAAGCTTACAAAAAGGAGAGCATCAACTGAATTGAGACACCACTTTTTCTCAGAACGTGTTATTAAAATTTAGAACGTGACTGTGACATCTGGATCGATCAACATCTTCAAAGGGAATCTGGAAAGACTCAGACAGTCAAAAGAGATAGACCTGTTTGTTGGCAACTGATGCTACTTGGTCTATTGAGGCTGAACCGTGCTGTCGGGGAGGCCTTGTCCGATAAGTTTTCCGGTAATCAGCAGCTATGATGTATTCAGTGAACAGGTTGGAATGTTGTTTCTGTCTGAAATGTTGCGATCGACTATATCCCAAACGGCCGCCGCTTATCTATGCTGTGTCCATGACAGTGTCTATGACACAGCTTACAACTAGGCTAATTGCGATGACCGTTTATCCACACTGCGACCACGCCCACTTTCGACTATAGTCTTGGGGAAAACCAGAATGCGGCTGCTATATACAACACATACAACAGTAACAATTATATTACCTCAGCGCTGATAAATCCGCGATAAAATGTTCCTTTATTGTTTACAGGGATCAGTTTGGGACAGACTGAAATTAAATCCATCGCGCTATTTTTGTTTACATTACTACGCATAGAATATTTATACTAGTTAAATAAAATAAGCAAGCAAATAGCCAACGGAGTAACAAAAAAAAATCTCGTCTAAAAGTTAAAAAAAACACTCAAGCCAATCGCGCTAATGTTTACAGAGAGTCATCAATCTATCAGTAACAAGCGTCCATCATATGAGTGAAAAGTATGTTATGAGTCTCAGTAATTATTATCCTCGTAGGCTCGTAGTTCCAGTTTTCTCTCGCACTTTGCTGCTGAGTTTGCTAGTAAAAAATTGATATTTGGTCACTATTGTTTAAGTTAAAATAAATTTATGATTTATGACTTAGCTTTAGGCCCGCTTTTTGACTTACGTTCATGGCACGGGACATCTGGCATCTTTTAATCATGGCCCAAAGGCAGAGCGAAAGGCATCATCTGACATTATATATTCCCGCAGCAGTCGCAGTATCCGCGATGACGTCACGCGGGTCGAGTGATGTGCTCAGAAGAGTTTGTGTCGTGCATCAAAGTTCTATAGGCATATCGGTCCTAGTATATACATGAACGCTGCGCAGAGTGCAATAATTACTCGATTGTGTCAACAGTTAGTTCCACGTCGTTCACTGTTTAATGTTTATTGACGAATTCAGGGACACTACAGTTAGCAATGCATCACACAGATGGGTTGCTGACAATCATCGTCTACGCGTGGATTCTGTTTCTAACAGAGTCATCAGTCGTTGACGCCTCCTTTAACACAAAAGATGAACGCCGCTCAACAACAGTCCACAGAAACGGTAAGCGTATGATAAATGTGCATAATTAATATAAAAATGTTTTACTATTGCGTATTAAAAGAAATTTGACAAAACAGTCGCGCCAATGACGTGCTGTGGATGACAAACAACTTGGACGGTATAGAGAACGACCAGTTTTGCTTACGGGGCCACTGAAAACGCCATTTATAGCGACATCAGCGTGATGAACAGAAAACAAATAGGCCTAATTTGAACAAAGCTCACGTGACTCGCGACATCATCGGTATCTACCGCCACCTGCGGAGAATTTAGGGTACAAGGTGCAGTAAAATAATAATGCAGCATTTTAAAAGAATACCCAATTTTGAGGCCAACGTATAGAAGTCTCGTTAAACCTAAGAGGTCGCTTATACAGTTAAAATTAATGTACGTTCTATGCTAAAAAATTTATGCGCAGGACGTCCTGGTCTATCTCCAGCCATTTCGTCACAATTCACTCTTGAAATGTGCGCCGCAGCCCAAAATCGCAAAGTCACTAAAACAACGTATTTTAAAAGTGCAAAGTTGTTCAAGATCATCGATGTTAATATCCCTGGAAAGCACGTCACCAGCATGTCTGTGTCTACCTGCAACGGTTTTTACGCTATAGACCAGCCAATAGCCATAAATAACAAGTTATTAGGAGGTAACCCTTTTTGACGCCCTCGTTCAAGGGCATACAAAACTACAGTCTTAATTTATTGTGGCAGCCCACAGGGAAGAATTCATGATTTTAGTTTGCACCGTTTTGATAGCCCTGCAAAGTGTGACGGACACACAGACAGACTGATAAACGGACAGACGGACGCATCGTCGATAGCGAAGCGTTACAGGCTGTCCCGCGCGCGCAAAGAAAAACGGAAATTGTATAGTTTGAGCAGTCAATTCACGTGTCTTCGATTTTCGGTGGTGTTTCTATGTGAAGTAATAAAATAATTGTTGCACAAGTGTTTTATTTGCCATGTCTCCACGGCTTTATAGCGACGTGACTGATGAGCGAAAAGGTGATGAATTAAGGTGCCGCCGCGACGGGTAGCACGCACGACCGGAGATCAGATCAGATTCTCCTAGCGTCGGACAGGCAGCAGCACTCTTCGAAAGGATGTTTTGATCTCTGGCTTAGAAAGACTTGGTACTTGAAGCCCAAATCGACAGCAGAACGCCAAAGAACGTGCAAGCACTGGTGTAAATAGCAAGTACGAGTAACAACTTTAAAATGTTTTGGGGACAATTTGTCGGCGGAATGAGCCACGCAAGTGACGAGAAGTCGGTATGAGAAGAAAATAGACTTAGACAATTAATTTTAGACAAGATGTTGATCGAAGAAAAAAAATGGACAGCGCTGCACAGCAGAAAGGTTCTTAGTTGTTTGTATACTCTGTGGCATATGGTATATGGTATAATGGAATACGGTGTAGTAATGGTATTAGTGTTTATGAAAAGAACAACCGGTTTCATGCATACGCACCATACGATACCTTCAGTCAGTGCCCGTCGTTCGATTAGTTTAAACGCTGGTCGCTGAAGCCACTAAGCTCTGTCACTTCCAGCCGGCATCCACCTGCCAGTCATCGCCACTCATCCGATTTAATTACGTCACTCGATCGCTGTCAATCTCACATTCCACGGTTTTACTCAAGACGATGTTTGTTTTGCGCATAGACGAAAACCGCAAGCTTTTCGAAATACATTTTGTTCGCTCTGCAGAGCAGCAATTAATAGATCATAATGATACAACGTCTACCGTGCAAGACAATTATAGGCTAATAGGCCAGCACCGATGACGTTTTGTAATGCTACTGCATGAACTGTTAAGCAGTTTTACTCACCGCGAACCTTCGAAGTTAAAAACAAATTTACAGTTTACGCGCTACATAAATTAGGGCCTATACACCTACATACGTTATTACTTACTTACTTACTTCGTACTGCAAGCGACTGTTGTATCTGTATAGGCGTAGTAGTATTTTACATTTACTGTCATCTATAAATTCTTTCTTTAATTTTATTCTAAGCTGCACGATGTAATTAAGCTACACTTGATCGATGTCGCCACATAATGAGTGCAGCATAAAAGCAATCACGTAGAAGGTATACGTTATTACTATCGTCAAGAGTCCAGTTAAATGCCGAGAAGCTTTAGGGCCTAAACGCAGCATGAATATGATAAACGATGCGGACGTGCTTGGCACGTTTCATGCTTGAGCTTAGCCAGGCTTCAAGACTCTGGCGTTTTGACCTTAAGATAAATCAGAAAAGTTATCATCAGCGTTCTGATTAGAGATTGCAATCCCGGGAACCCGAATCCCGGGATCTCGGCCGTTTTCGCCAATCCCGTTTCCCGGGATTGGCGGCGTCCCAATTCTGGGATTTCGGGATTACAAAATTCGTTAAAATTGTATTTTCTTGCATGTCAAATGAGAGAAATAAGAATTTTAGCCGTCTGATGAGTAAAATATTTTATGAGCGCCAGAGTACTACTTTCTGCTGCGTACTGTAGGCATAATTTGTATTTTGACAGTCATCGTCATTCCGTACAGTTTAGATATACCTTCCGTAAGGGCCTACACATCATCCTATGCATAAAATAAGTCAATTGGGGATACCAAAATGATGACCAATTTCTTAGCCTAATCCCGAAACGGAATCCCGGGATCCCGCGATTACGAATTTTTCAATCTCGAATCCCGGGATTGAGAATTCAATCCCGGGATTGCAATCACTAGTCCTGATGTCCTAACTTAGACGTTTTAACTTTCACTGCATACGATTTCGTAAGCAATGACAACTTCAGTCATACTCTTGGACAAAGCCTGTATCCCAAAATGTCTCATTATGCATGCATAGAGCTTTTAAAATATTTTAAGAGTTCTATGCTCATATGACAATCATACACATTTTCGGTTTCACTCTCACGACTGAAGTGCTTGACTTTTGACTCACGGCTTAGAGCACGACGCATTCTAAAGTTTTAAACTTAATCCGGAATGACATCCAATTGGCTAGGTGATAAAAGATTTTTGTTTTACTGACGTCCAATTTTGCTATGAAACAATACACTTATTAACTGTTGAATGTTGTACATGCAGAATATGCAGCTATTGCCGCCCTAAATTTCAACATTGTACGGCCAACACGTCATGAGTTAGGCCTACAGGCTGTATGTGCATTTGATAATTTGAGTTTGGTGGGGCATGGTGCATGACTGAACACTAATAAAACTAAACTTTTTACAACCTTTCGTTGTTAAGTTACAAGGCCAAACGATACGTAAGTATGTCAGAATATTGCCGTCAATTATACACTGCACAAAAAATATTGGCATAAAAAATAAACGTTTGTTCAAAACAATGCAGTTTGCTGTAACTATGCACTTAAACTTTCTACGATTTTTCTTTCTCGAGTCGTAAGCGCGGACTAGACAGAAGAACGCACAGATGGACGAACGGCCGGGCAGAACGCGATGCGTAAAGCGGCATCAGAGTGAGTAGACCGCCTAATATGAAATCCGGTCAGCGTGCGTGCGGTAGAGTGATTGGAGATGGCGAGTTTTCGGCAGTCACGTATACAGCAGGTCTAACGACCAATACTGCAAGGATGACCGAGCTACAGGGGCTGACGAGGTTGATGGCAAGCTGACACGACGATCCACTTGGTTGATCTTAGTTCTTAGAGCCTCGGGGCGTGCTGGTTACCTCGTCTGATGCTAGGGTCGGAGCGGCTGTGTTTTTCGTGAGGGACGACGACGGTAAACGGAGTAACGAACCTTATTGCCAGCGCTGAAAACAACATTTTGTAAGCAGAAAACCAAAAAAAAAATTAACTTATCCCGGGCACTTGTGAAATAAATAAGTAAGCGTAAAAAAGCGCTGCAGTTTTCCGAATTGGAATCTGAAAAAAATATTGGCACCGTTTAAGAAGTGGACTACAGTAAAACCAAAAAAATCCGTGTATCATCACTGTCTGTCGAAGACTTAGACCTACATATATGTATATGGAAGGGTCCGAAGGGAAGACTTAGGGCATTATGGAGAGCCCATGTAGACCCGTGACCCGTTTTGACGCCGCCATTGTTGATTGTAACGGTGCATTTACTGTACCTGCGTTGGACAGTTATTGCACAATCATAATCCTCTTCTGAATCTGTTTGTCACAGACCTATTTGGGGTCATGTCAGACTGACTGTTTTCTAGTATCGGTTGCTGGTACACCAGCCAACTGGTATACCGGTAAGCACCGGTTTACACCATCAAGCAAACATCGAGCAATCATCGATGTTTGCTTGATGATTGCTTGATCGTGTAAACGGGGTATAAGTGTTGTAGTTGCGTCGTACTTTTCGCCGGTTTCCGGTGCCGAATTTTCACTGCAGCGCTGCATAGTACCGAAGTGTCCTTAGAGCTGTAACTGTAAGCCGAGCGATCCAGTGTGGCCGGCCTGTATAGGAGGACGATGCGAGCGGA
>Ga0209671_1003045_pt1 | contig 15866 bp, 14 predicted proteins | sample WorMetHERISLAND2_2_FD_187401 | JGI IMG/M metagenome (GOLD analysis project Ga0209671, IMG submission 187401) | Marine gutless worms symbiont microbial communities from Max Planck institute for Marine Microbiology, Germany - Olavius geniculatus... | ecosystem: Host-associated > Annelida >...
CCTTGGCGGAGGTAAGTAGACTACTGCATGCAAAATTACATTCAAATATCATAACATTTGTATGTGGAGTTCGGCAAGGTGGTGTTCTCTCTCCATGTTTGTTTGCCATTCTTATTGACAGTGTTGTCGACAGAGTGATTAAAAGTGGCCTTGGTTGTTATCTTAATATGACATGCTTTAGTATTTTGTTGTATGCAGACGATATTCTATTGCTCGCTCCTTCTGTTCACTCGCTGCAGCTTTTGCTGCCTACGTGTGAGGATGAGCTTTCTTGCTTGGACATGCGATTAAATAACAAGAAATCTGTTTGCATTCGAATTGGTCCGCGTTATAAAGCCGATTGTTGCAGTCTTGTAACCAGAGACAATTGCGAATTGCTTTGGTGTAACAGTATTAGATACTTAGGCGTATACATGACATCTTCAGCTCTATTCACTTGCTCCTTTAGCAATTTTAAAATATCTACTTTTCGGGTTTTTAATGCACTTTTTGGTCGTGTTGGCCGTGCCACTTCACCCGACGTCATTGTACAGCTGTTTAATGCGAAATGTCTGCCGGCGTTATACTATGGCTCTGAAGCTTGTCCTGTTAACAAAACCGTGACTAAGTCTTTGCAGTATGTCATGAAGAGTTATTTCAGCAAAATATTTTAGACTAGGTCTGATGACGTTATTGCTGAATGTATGAATATGTTCAATTGTTTACCTGTAGCTGATGCAATTTCTAGACGTTAAAAAAATTTTTTGTCACGGTTCAGCCAGTGTAATAACTTTTTATGTCATCTCTGCTGTCTTGTTGCATCAATATTGAGTTCTGACTATAAACATTATATTACATTTCAGTTAAGTCTTAGTTAAGTTCTAGTTAAGTTTTATTATTTTCTTTGTTTATTCCTTGTTTATTTCTTGTCTACCGAATACGGTGAATAAAGATGTGTGTGTAATTTTTTTGCTCCTCGCACGCTACGTTCCTAACGTAGCGAAGAGGATTATATAAGATCAGTGTAATATTGAGGACCGACCGACCGACGTCCGACCTCTGTTCCCAGAAGAGCCTTCCTGGAAGAACTTCAAACGGCCATATCTCCATAACGGTGCTAGATCGACGCATGATCACTATGGACCACCGATAGAAAGTCGACCCGCGTGAGTCAAATGGTCACGTGACCGATGACGTCACGTGACCCCAACAAGTCAAACTCATGACCCCATTATTTTTGAGGCGCCATATCTCCATAACGGTGCTTCTATAGACGCATGGTCACTATAGACAAGACCATGCGTCTCTCTAGCACCGTTATGGAAGTATGGCGCCTCAAAGATAATGGGGTCACGAGTTTGACCTTTTGGGGTCACGTGACGTGATGACGTCAGTTGCACGGTTGATGCTGTCCGCGAGGTGATGCTGTCGGTACCGCTATTTGCGGTGTGAAAAGAAAGGAACTAAAAGCAGTTTAAAAAGTACAGGAGAAAATAATGCGCGCGAGGAGTACATTAGATTGGTCACAATCTAAAATATTTTTTGTTATTATCTTAAATTCTTGCTAATCTGTAACAGTTGAAACAAGAGTGAAATAAATCAAATTACTGAATACCCCAAACTAAACCTCCAACACTTATCTACTGGGCATAAGCAGAGACAAGACAGCTGTTTGCTAGTACACATCCGAACTGGCTATGCTTACCAGCTCGCCGAGTTGCTGCAGCTTAGCCGACTCTTCATCATGTATTTTGATCAGATTGTCAATCTCTTCCAGGTGTGTCTGAGACAACTGCATCAGCTGCACCCAGTCACAAACGATTACGTGTATTGTCTTGTCCACGAGATATTTCGGCAAGAAAAAGACACTTTTAGATAGCTGACTAAACGACACTGCTGCTGTACTCAAAGATATAGGCCGTAATTATACGTAGGCCTACTTGGAATAAAAAAATTTTCACAGATTTTGCAAACAGATTCTGTTAGCATGTTTTTGTGTTTCGATATAGTGTTATACTTGTTTCGTGGTTTAAATTAAAAACGAAGCAGATATTTATTTGTCAAAATGCTTTTAACTCATGCTGGACTTACATGTAGAAATAAACAGAGTGGACATATTTTATGAAATAATTGCAAAAAAACTATCTAAAGCAAACTCCGAAGTAAAAAAAATTTTTTTCAAATATTACCATGGGCAGAGGACTCTACTATTTAGAAATCCATATGTTAAATTCAGTTCAACTGTGGTTCTACACGACACATTATGTGGACAAGATTACAGAAAGAGTAGAACCCACTTATACAAATATGAAGTCATGTGCCGGTGCCCTAGTCAACGGGTGTAACACATTAAAAATTGGAGCAATGTTGCTTAATGCTATATTCTCGCTACGGCTGACCTTACTGATGCCTTCAGTGTTGGCATCGAGTCGCTTTTCGAACTGTATCATTTGCCACGAGTCGGTCAGTGACGGCTCCTGTAGCTGTTGCTGCTGCGGTTGCTGCTGTTGCTGCTGTTGCTGCTGCTGTTTCTGCCGATGTTGCGAACCGACATCGTGTAATGTAAAAGTACTCGACTGGTCCTGTTCTACACAATAATCCCTGGTATTTCTCTGACATTTTTCTGATTTTTTTTATCTTTGTCAGTTTATTACTGTTTTAAGCATTTTTATGTACAATTAATTACTGCTCAACATAATTGAATAAATATTGATAAAGACAATAATAACAATAACAATAAAGTAATAACAATAAAATGACGCAAAGCAATGTACCGCACGGATTCATCATCTTGACTATTGTGCGACTACTTTGCTCGTAAACAGCTGTTCCTCGAATTCTTTTTTTGACATTAGCAGCTTCTTTCAGGTAACAGTAGTTACCTCAAAATATAAGTTTTGCCAAAACACAAAAAACGAGCAAAAAAGTAAAGGGATAAAAATGGGAAAAAGTGAAAAAGGAGTAATTAAATAGGAAAACAGTTTAAAGTTGAATCGCGTTGCAAAATTCTGCATTAACCAATAACGGCCGTCGATAACAATCAGTCTCATGATGGAGGAATAATACGGTATTTAACAGTTTCCTTAGGCCTAATTAATTCTGTGATATCAATGGGATATAATTACGATTGAAAAAAACTTTAAATATTACCAAGACACTGTAACAGAATTGTTTACACGTTACAACTTTCTGTATTACTGGACGAGACAGTGTTGAAGTGTTTTGAGTGTTATTTTCAAACAGTTTGTTCATAAAAATACCTATCCTGTCTCTAAACTCTACCGTTTAACTATCTGCGATGCCGTAAGCCGATATCAATACTTGTCAGATTTCTGACGTACTTTTGACAGTCGGTGTGGGTACTTTCAGCAGGCCGGCATTAGTCGTAAATTTGCTGTCGGCGGCGGCGGCGGCGCTAGGCTGCAGCAGAAGGCGGTGCAGGTCAGCGACGTGAATACGAAACTCGGCGATCTCAAGTCGAGTGAGAATTGCATGCAGAAGACGATGCAGAATGTTGAAATTAACGGCGCCGATCTCAGGACTGCACAGCGACAGATCTACCAGTTCACTGAGGGTGTAATTCCCTCCACCGCCACTAGCAGCCATTGAGTCTGCTCTGTCAACTAACTAGGCCTATACCATCCGTGATCGATTGCTCGAGGGTTGTCTACAGCTCGTGCATGTATCGACCGACTATTCGCATAAATTCTGTGCGCGATAATTAATGGAAATATTTAAAGAAGACAAAACATCCACGTGCATTAATGCGTACAATAATGATCGCGACGTCGATGACGTCATAAGCTAGAGGCAGAAAAAAATGAGCGTCTTGGTGACAACAACAAAATACTGCACCAGAAACCACCACTCGGCATCGCTTCCTTCATGAGCCAGTCTTTGAGAGATAGCCTGGATGTGACGTCATATAGACGTCGTCACCATGGTGACGCATCATCATCATCATCATAGCTAACGGCTACGCTGCAGCGCTGTAAACGTATCGAGGCCGCAGGTCGACTTGAGGCCCGAAAGGCCGAAAATGGAGGCCACAGGCCGATACTATGGCAAAGATTAAGCGGACAGGGAGCTTATCAACTTGTCTGCTCTATATCTTTAAAGTAGGGATGTTTCAATTTGGACTGCGATTGGGGAAGGAAAAATCGAAAGGAAAAGGGGAAAAAAGGAGAAGGGGAAAAACGGGAATGAGTAGAGAAAGAGAAAGGGAAAGGCAAGGGGAAAGGGAAGGGGAAGGTGGAAGGAAGATAGTTTAAGAAAAGTTGGTCGCACGGACGCACGGACGCACGCACGCACGGACACTCAGGTGATAATTTGCATTGCATTGGACAGACAATTATTGAGTAGCAGTTACGTCTTGTAAAAACTTGACGCATTAAAGTTATTATACGAGTTGCCTTTAAACCACAAAAAAATTGTTTGGCACGATGTCTAAACCTATTATCATTTTCAACCAACGAAAACAAAAAAGAACTGGTGTAGAAAAAATCACAAACAAAATGCAGCAGTTTATTATAAACAAAAACTCGAGTAGCAATTTTTGGTATAACAATCGAATAAATAGTTTTACATTTCTTTACCATACAAATCATTTTACGTCAATAGCCACACAAGTAAAACGTAGCGTTAGTATAGTTTCAACTCGTAACCGAGTGCAGCAGTACTTCAATGCGTAAAGTACTTTTAGGCTACATAAAACGTAAACAAAAATTCCCGTGCTTTCGTTTGCCGTTTGTCCATAGGAACCGCCGTCTTTGGAATTTATATTGGACTCGCAAAATACTGCTGCAGGTTTTTCGCTTGCTTTCAAAGTTTTACTCTACAAACTGTTTGCATCTAGCCTTTTATGCTGCAATATTTATAACTGAGTTATCATGGGTACTATTTAGTGTGTCACTTTAACTTTAACTTTAGCTGTTGTGTAATATTTATTACACACAGCATGTCGTAAAATAAAACACAGAAATAATTGTTTAAAATTTTTTGCTTCGTTGTTTCACACTGCAAAACAAAAGCACGGGAATTTTAAAGTTTAACTACGTAACAATAAATTAAAAGTAATACCAAGAATGTTACAAAATAGATGCGATAAACAGCGCTTGCAATTGCAGTCGACGTAGTAGACCTGCTGTCTTACAGAATAGGCTACTCGCAGTGTCTATACAATCGTTAGGTTGAGCTTGACGTCGGCACCTGAACCGCCCGGCATTTTCCTGCCGACCGTAAGTAGACTAAACATTTTTGCTAGATATACAGCGGGGTGGTCAAAATTCTTCTTTTCCCGATGACAATGTCGATGGCGACCCGTAAACCCAGGTAGCGCGTCTGTGGCTCTCTGACTGAGTGACTGCGTCTGTCCGTGTAACGGGCAGTATTAGTAAGTAAGTAAGTAAGTAGGTGCGTATTTAAAGTGCACAATGTCAACCAGTGCAAGTAGCGAGCATGAGTTTTTTTACATCCGGTGACCTTAGCTTTTGACCCTTTGAAACAATAATTGACACACCGACTACTCCTACCTGAGGGGAAGGAAACGTTCAAACCAATTTTGGTTTTTTTAATGCTTTTTTGTTTCCGAGTTAGCATAAACATCATGGAACAAATAGACAGACGGACGAATAAGCAAGACACGTAACTCGGCCTGGATTTCGGCCTGCGGCTCGGCCGCATACTGAAGTGCATTTTAATGGCTAATTCACAACTACTATGCGATTTAACTCAACACTTGAGTTGAGTTGAGTCTCGTCGGCGTCGTAGGTGTAAATTGGCCAGTGCCATAAGTTAAAACGAGTGATACAATGACGGGTCAGGTGATGTGTTCACTGTTCAGTACTGGTTAACGGCAACGCTTTCGACGGGCTTGTCGGACAGATGTTCGCTGCCAAACATGAAGCTGCGCGTGGTGCCCTGCGCCTGTGCACTGTGTGACGTCGTCGTCGTAGTGACGTCGGCGTACTGACTCTGTTCAGCCCGCAGGTTGTTGTAAGACATCCTAGCGCCGGCGTGCTTGCCTCTACGTCGAGATCTCGCTACACAGACGATGATGACGATAATGACGATGACGAGGAGTATCAGTGCGCCGATGCCGACAGCTAGACCGATGATGAGTGTCTTGTTGTCGTCCTGTGCATCTGTTGAACGAGCTGCGACGAACTTCAGACAGCCGTATTCAGTCGTCGAGTAGCCCGCCGATACCTGGTCACCACGACATCGCGAACAGTTTACAAGTTCGAACAGCACGAGGCTTAAGGATAGGATTATCGTTAGGGTTAAACCCCCTGGTCAGAACTTGCACTTGCCACTCGCTACCTGATGATGTTGTATCAGCATGTAATGTTAGTAGTTTTAAGAGACGTTTAGATTTGCTCTGGCATGGTTTTAGTTTGTATTATGGTTACAAATCCGTTATCTTGTACCGGAAGTCAGTGTAAAAAACTAAAAACAGTATTAGTTTAGTGTTTTTGTTAATATTTATGTTAAAGTATCCACTTCGGACGGAAATAGAGGCCTTTGGCCTGCTTCCGGCTATTCATTGATGATGCTGATGATGATATAATTTACTGAGAGGCAGCCGGGCAGCACCGATAAACAACGAAATCACTTTCGCTTTTGTTTCACGGTTACTTTCAGCAGGAAACTTACAATACGACACAGTCTACTGAAGACATTCTACAGCAGCTTAGAACTGTGTAAAATTGTTTCTACCCTGACGGAGTAGAGATCATCGCAGCCGGCCGACTCGTCACCGCGCTGGTAGACACCTAGGTCATAGTCATAGAGTCGGACGACTAACCGATCGTCGTACAACTTGTGATTCGGCAGCGGCGTTGAACCGACCGCCACGATGTAGTCGCCGATCTCGCAGCCGCGACGCATGTTCGCGCCCTAGCAAACACCAAGCAGACACAACAAACTTCCAGGTTTTACGCTCCAGAGCTAGCGTCACATCGGGAAATGTTCACAGTGACTGGAATCACAAAGGTTCAGTACATGCAAAACGCACATTTTTAGAAACGGTCTAACAGAGGAAAATCTTTTTAGAAAAGTAATCTGTTTACTGAGTGCAAGACTTGACTAGTGCCGAGGTCACCGTATGACAGCGGATCACACCTCACACGATAGTGTGAGTGTTGTAAGGACGACCTGCAAAGTATATGGGAAAAACAAACTTTGACCCTCAGCCAACCCAAAACCCCTAAACCGATCGTTACCAAATTTGAATAGCGTGATTATGTCGTGAACCCTACTACCAAAAAAATTTGGGCTCAATCCGCTTGGGGGGGGGTTTGCTTCCCATTCAGGTGAAATATACACCCCTCCTGTTTGAAATTTACTACACTTTTTTGCATAGCCCCATCTAAGGTTACCCAAATGATTTTTGCTGTTTTAGAGAACTGATATCATCACATTGTCCTTACACACAGTTGTAAACTGGTAAGTTTTTTTACATATATGTGTGTTAAAGCCTAATGCGAGCACAGCTATTGTCTATGCTTGGCGTACATTATGTGTGCGTTTCATCGCGATCCAGAGCGAGTGTAAAATAGACATAATAAACTCTAGACCGTGTTGAAAAATATTTAATTCATGCATGTGATATACAGAAGCGAGACAAAGCGACTAGAGTGAGATTATGGGAAACATTGTTGCAATAGAGGAAAGAATGGCCTATGGGGTCATAAAACAAAACTAGTTGTTGAGCATACCTTGATGGTCAGATTGAGGGTCTGCCCAATAGTGACGGTGATCCTGCGATTCTTCGGCGGGTAGATGGTCGGCGGAGGGTAGAACGTAAGTCTGGTGTTGAGGTCGCGGTATGACCGCGGATGTGCCATGCGGACACCCACGAAGACGTCCGCTCGCCTGGACCCCTGGATGAACGACGCGGCGGCTCCCGACACATCGGTCGCTGTAGACTGTTGGACTGTGAAACCGCGGGGTAGACGTATTGCGGGCATCAGACACTTGGCCGTCTGAGTTATACGGCTTGCTTCGCACTTTACCTGCACACAGATCGAGGCAGACAGCGTCACCCTCCGCCAGTCAGTGAAATGAAGCAAGTATTATGTAAGTTAGGTAAGAAAAAAAAACTTGGAAGACGTGATTGGACTCGCACTAGTGCAAAACTACTGCAACATATTACATGTTGTTGCAACTGCTGCAAGAAAGTGTGCAATTTTGCGAAAACTTGTACTACAGACGTGAGATCTTGTATTACAGAGCGGACACCCATGAAGACGTCCGCTCGCCTGCACTCGTTGCACTCGTGAACCGAACCGAACCGAAGTCACAATGCGCTGCGTCGTCAACCCCCGAACAAAAACCCATCATCGTTAATGTTGGTTTGGAAGCTTATAACAATGTAGATATTGTTGCAAGAAACAAAAGGACAATCTATGGGGGTCATGAAATAAAATAAGCTAAGCATAGCCTACCTATCTTGATGATTAGACCGGCGATTTGTCCAATAGTAACGGTGATCCTGCGACTCGTTGGTGGATAGATGGTCGGTGGAGGGTAGAAGGCAAGACCCAAGCAACGAAATTTCACGAGTCTATAAAAATTAATACTGACCGACACAGCCAGTAAACGAATTATTCACAACGTAGCCTACTCGAAAATCGTATTGTCTAATGTCGCCTTACTTGCGAAAAGCAGAATGCATGCGTACCGGAGACATGGTGATTTTTTCCGTGGAGTTGGGAGAGACGCTGTCGAAAATTCTGACAACGAGCGTGGGATAAGTTGCTGCCACTATGTTATTTGCATTCAGTAGCAGACGAGTGCCGCCTCTGCATACACACAGGCCTACGACATCAATAATTCTGCAGCAACGATTAAGTTTACTCTAAATTTATTTCTACTTGTTATACCAAAAAATCTACACAATTTTTGACGAAATATTGAAATGGTTGGAAAGCGGCGCAATAAAAACTGTTAAATGCAATGCATAAGTCAGATCACAGAGCACCGTTCTGGCGAAAATTTGGAACTTTTGATCGTGTTTTTGTTACGCCTAAACCGGTGAGATAAAGCGGCGGAAAATCGTTTACGTGATGAGGTGGTCGCGCGGTTGAACGTCGGTGACATTGATGGTCCGGTAGAACGTGAACGTGCGCATGCTGTCGACGTACAACTGATGCTCAAACTCAAACACGACTCTCAGCTCCTGATCAAGGGCGTCGTCGGTCACTGCACTAGATGTATTAACCGTTAGAGATCCGAAGCTTATCGCACTGTACGCCACAACAACAACGTCAGCAATCCCATCACACCTTGCACTTGTCGCTGTAATAATAATAATAATAATAATAGGCGCCCGGAGGGACTTACCATGACTCTTTGGCAAGCCGGTAAGCCGCTGACTTGGGACGTCACGGTAGTCAGCACACTGGCAGACTCGTATGTCCACCTGTCATCCCAGTCTGCTGGTGGAGCGGCCGAGGCTGCGGCGAGCAGGACAACTTCCAAGTACGCCGATCTGCCAGCCACTCACATCTTCCAGCCACTGGCGTTTGAAACCCACGGCACAACCCACTCATCAGCAACAGACTTTTTGAATGCTGTGGGTGGTCGGTCAACCGCAGTCACGGGAGACCCACGCGATACGACTTTTCTTTGGCAACGCATTTGTTGTACTACAGCGATTTAACGCTATTCTGATCAGCAAGACCTTTGTCGAAGCCGGCAATGCACCAGACCTCTGGTTACTCCGACACTTTGTTTTTAACCTCTACTACCGGGGCTATAAAAACAATAGTAATAATAATAATAGTAATAATAAAAGCTACAACAATGTTTACACGTACAGTGCTGTCTTCCTGCCAGTGCACTGCTGCTGCGAGGATTTACCCGATTCATTTGACGAATGCAGCGCAAGCACCTGGCGACTGCCGACCTTTCGACCAGACCAATCAACCTCAGCCTTAAATCCGCGGACCGCCTAACCTGGCAGCTGTATTAGCCTACTACACCCACAATTCAGCCGACTATATCACTTAGCTAACTACATACTAAGCTGAAAACGATTAAAAACAAGAAATTTAAGCTAATGCTCACGAGACGCGCGAAAGCGTATAGCAGTTCCGGTTTAGTAGTTTATCTGAAAATTGCGGTGTTCACGCTATGTTAATATACAAATACCAAATTCTCTATCTGGATCGCATAACGATAGTTCCGTGGAGTCACCTGGTGGATGATATAGACTTGTGTCGCAGCCCGAAATCGCTAAAAAATCCATAAAACCCCCTAGTTTAGCGTTTAAAATCATTCAAGGTCATTGAATTCGGCACCAATCGAGAGCCAGTGTACGACTTCCTATTAGTGATTAATAGTAACCCAGGCCCTATCTCGCACAGTTATTGAGATACAGCGACTTATTGGCCAAAAATCGCAAATTTTGCCCACCCCTTCTCTCATTTAGCGCCCTCGTTCGAGGTGACCCTCTTCGAATTTATGGAAAAGTTTTACAGTTCCTAAAACTAGAGTCTTCCACGCAGCCGACGGTGAAGATTTGGTGATTCTAGCTTGCAGCGCTTTTGACTGATCCATCCGTGTGACAGACAGACGGACAGACAAAAGGACGGACGGACAGAATTGTGATGGCTAAGACGCGCTGAAAGCAGTTGCTGTTTTCGCGCGTAATTAGTCGCCAAATTAAAGATCAATTTATGACAAAATTCGACTAAAAACTAACACTGATAAGGGTCCAACTTCATAGCCGGTTCAGCTAACAGTTAGGGTTAGATCAAGCTGTTATGGATCTGTTGTAAACTTTCGACTTTCTAGCAACTTTTAAAAAAAATTTACATGTGTCGTTCATTCGCATAGTAAAGTCTTCATTACATCAAGGTCAAGATGTTATTGGAACGAGTTTAGAGAAGGTTGACTCGAATGATTCCGTAATTGAAGGCATTGTCGTATGCTGTTACGTCGTACATTGGATAAAATGAAGCTGTAGACAACCGAAGAACGACGAGTAAGTACTGATTTAATTAACGTTTATAAGATGGTTCATGGATTGTCTGCCAATTGCCATTTCGTTTGGTGACTTATTTGAATTTGAAACTAATAGTAATCCATCCTCGCCTGGTGCGTTACTTGGTGTGAAATATAAATTTTATCGATATTATCCTGTTGCTATGACAGACTGGGAGCGACTGGGAAGGCAACGCCCAATCCCACCACTCTCCTTGAGGGGAAAGGAGTTTGCTGAACCTCAGTGACCGCTCAACTAGCGCTACAAGAATGAATACCGGGCGATATGGAATGGAACGAAAAAAAGAAGACTTTTGCTAAAAATGAAGAGAACACGGAAGAACAAAATTTGGGGAGACTTGGCTAATCTGAAAACAAGTGATCGTTGCTATATGTGATCGTTACCTAAACACGCCGTCGATTGATAAACGTAAGAGAATTAACAGCTAAACCCAGTACGTATAACAAACAGTCAAGCTACCGTTACGTACACGAACGTTACAGGCGTCTTGTATTTGTCGCCGTAGTGGACGTATCGCAGCCTAGTTCGGTTGAGCCATTGTCCACTGACTGTTAGACGCGGGCTGCCGGTGGCCGCCGCTGGCCAGCTGCGCGGTTGGATATCATCGATCACCGGTGGGTTGGTCAACGCTACAGACAACACAACATTACATCACGTAGGCCTACGTTGTGATTTAAAGTGAGAAAATGTCTAGCACTTCCATCACTGCACACTCAGCTATAGGAACGTCGCAGAAAACAGATGAATCTTAAGTTTACTTTTGATCGTTCCCATACACTTCGACGACGTTTCTCATGGCAGACTGTTCTTGCTGCAGCGACGGGCAGCGCTCGGTCGCCTATCGTAGAAAGACGTGCCAGCAACCACACTGCCTTTGGATAAAATTCATATATACGTTCCTTAGACCTCTTAAAATAAGAGGTCTATGATACATGTAGATTCAAACGGTGACTAACAAGCAGTGATGTAGTCATAGGTTAAACGATTGTGTGGAGTGTGTAAGTTCGTTTAACACTCACAGTAATCTCATTCCAGACCGTGGATTTACACGTAAACTTAGTTGGCCTGACCCGATCTGTTTCGACGAAGGTTTTTTTTACAGTGAAATGTGCTCTGAGCTTCAGTGCATTTACAGCATACGGGGTAAGCTAATGTCCGTATGACAGTGTGACAAACTGACAGTAGCAGAAACAAGTAGAGTAATATTTATGGTAGACTGTATAGTGTTACAGCTATTCTTTTGGATTTGCAGCTTCCCAGCCTTGACACTCTTTTGTATAATTATAAATTTTCGTTTAATATGCAGTTCACATGTAGTGGTAATGCTGCAGTGAAATATCATTTCAGTATTGGATTACGATGTGTACGTGTTTTATTTCCGCTTTTCTTTTCACTACTGTTTTACTGCCTTTATTGCTTTTATTATTTTACCTATGTGCTATGAATGTTTTTCTGTCTGAAATTAAATTTGATTGATTGCTTGAATAGACCTGCTATTCCAGTTTTTCCTTCTTCTCCAGTTGGGCCTGTGTCTCCCATTAGTCCAGTCGCTCCAGTGTCGCCCGTGCGCCCAGTGGCACCCGTCGCTCCCGTCTTTCCTGCACAGCAAGTAAGTAAATTTATACAGCGCACAACGTCGGCAATTTAAGAAACCAGCCTAATCAGACTTACGGGTCTACGTAAAAAGTGAAATCCGTGACTACGACGGTATGCGAAAACGCCGAAATCCTGGTTCGACTTTGGTACCGGGTATTCGGTGTTGTCCGGTATAGGGTACCGGCGCTTGTTTTGGAGACGCTATCGCCATTTTCTTGTTGTGACAATAGCGGTATGCTGTGCAGTCTGTGCGGTTATTTTTGTTAAATGATGCAAAATTACCGCATGCGTTTCCCAAGCTCAAAATGTACAAAATTCGTTTTTCCTGACCCCGCTAAGATAGCTTACGACGCTCATCCAGATCTTATATCTCGTTTTCACGATGAAGTAAACAAAAAGCAAACATCAAGCAAACGTATTTAAAATACACATGCACGACGTGTGCTCTAAGTTTGCTTCATGTTTGCTTCATGTTTTTGCTTGACGTTTGCTTCATCGTGTAAACGGGGTATTACAGTCGGCTGGCAAAGGGATACAGCCCTCTGCCCTCATTTTCCCTTTCACTCGACGCCTTCAGCGCTTCGATTGTCGGCGTTTTGCGGGGCCTCAACCGATAGTACCGTCTTTTTTCTTTAAAAATAAAGCACTGAGTATCAATACATTTAGTATTAGTATAGAGTCAGATCGCTGACGATATTGCGGTGATATGTATACCTCGGACACCGCGCGCTCCATTGCCACTGCGACCAGGCTCACCCGTTGCACCGGTGGAACCCCAAAGACCAGTTGCACCAGACACACCTTTAGGACCAGTGTCGCCCGTCGCTCCAGTGGCCCCAGTCGGACCTGAGCACCGCCACCGAAAACATCGATATCAGTATGCACTCCACAGCTTGAATCCAAGTTGATTTGTTGCAATTGCAAATTAACAAATCCAAAGTTTATGGCAAATTCACAAGACGTTATACAACCCAAGTCCACATAAAATCAAAAGCCTTCAACAAATAAACGAAATCTTGACATGCCGGAATGTCGTACATCTTGTTGCATAAGTTGTTGTCCAACGAGTCCACAACAAGTCGGAGTAATAGAACAGAGTTATATTAAAACAAAATAACGTTTGCGTTTTTAACAAAACACACAAATGGACAAATACAGCATGTGGAATTATGCACGAATGTTTTACTCAAGTAAAAATAATATCTTTGCAAAAAGTCATTTTTTGAAGAGAAAACTGAAGTTTACTTTTATTTTCAAGCAGCTTTCTCTGTCGCGCACTATGCACCGTATTCAAAACAAATGAAGTAAACCTTTTGGTCCCTTGCATCTTCTTGCGGGAGCTTGGCGCTTTGTTCTGACGACTTGTCGTCGCCCCTGCACTCCGCGTTTCCCCTGCGCTCCAATGTCTCCCTTATCACCTTCACAACGTGTTACGACAGGCACAATCATTTCTCACGTCTTTACTTTATGTTTTAGGCCGTTGTTGCATAAAAAACATCATTATCAACAACACTCTACTTCGCAATCAACCACGTCTTATATATGACACATGTTCAAAAATGCTCACGATGCTTTGTAAACTCAGCACAAAATTTTTGTAGCATTTTTAGGTTTTACGTCTTGTTCCGCGACCAAGTATACCTAATGACGATGATAGTAAAGACGATGACCGCCAGCTAGCGAAGTTGCAGTTTTACGCGCGACAGCAGGTAGGCCTACAGGTGGCTTGGTGGCTCAGCGGTTAAGCGTTGGATTCGAACGTCGGTCTTGACCGGCGAACTTTCTCTATCCTGCGCTAGACTGATAGATGGCCGTTTGACCACTTTGTGGGTTAAGCGTCCAACAACCAACAAGGCCAACTCAGCCTGCCATCCCTCCGGGGTCAGTTAAATGAGTAGTAACTCATTTATACGGGTTACGGAAGGTGGTGACCTTAGTACAGCTGACTGGGGCTGCCTAGCCGGCCGCGTTAGAGACGTGTACGCGAGATGCACTATAGGCCTACAAGTTGACACCTTTACGCTTTACCCGCCCTGTTTTGCCGAGCGATGGACTACATTATGGATCGCGTCAGTCGTAAAGTCGGCATCCAAGTTGGCCAGCTCACTTTCACGGACACTGATTATGCTGACGACGTTGGTCTGCTTGTTGACAAAAAAAAGCTTCCGCACCGCTCTCACAGCAATGGACGAAAAAGCTTCCAAGTTCTGTCTTCGGGTTTCTTGGACCAAGACAAAGCTCCAGAATCTTGGTTCGGGATCGACGCCATCGCTAATAATAGTGGATGGTAACACTGTTGATTCAGTAGAGAGTTCACATACTTGGGCAGCATACAGTCGAGCTCCAGCAACTCCGGACCGGAATACATTCGAGGCATTGGACTTGCGGCTAGTGCAATGAAAAGACTCGACTGTATCTGGAGTCAGAGCAAGCTCAGTATTGCCACGAAACTCAGAATATACTCCACGTGCGTGTTATCCATACTACTCTACGGCGCAGAGACCTAGACTCTCACACAAACTGATTGGAAAAGATTGGATTCTTTTTATCTACGGTACCAACGACGTATCCTGCACATCAGCTGGTACGATTTCGTGTTTAACGATGAGGTTTTGCGTCGTTCTGGCCTGTTTGACGTCTCCTACATCGTCCGCAAACGAAGACTGGGTCTCTTTGGTCACATCGCCAAACTTCGAAGTGATGCACCGACAAACCAGATCCTCCGAATTTGTACCAAGACGAGGGATGGTGACCGGCCTTCGCAGAAGTGGAGACGCGCCAGCGGTCGTCCACCCACCACCTGGATCCACCAGATCTGCCGTGACACGTGTGTTACAGCGACGGAGGCCCTGGAGGATAAACCGTTCTGGCAAACGATCGCAACGGCGGAACGCTTCGGCTGATCGCTTCGCGTCTATTGATAATGATGATGTACTCCACCCAAGGAATCTTGAAGGAATCTTCCGTGCTACTGCGTCAAACTTAGCTACCCCCTTTAAAATGAGAGCTTTCGGTCGCTCAGACGGTAGTTGATGCGCGAGACCCGTTACGCTCTTTGGCGACTGTCGATGCGGCGTTCATTATCAGCATCGTCTCAAATGTCGATTGCTAGGATCGGTGAAATTAAATTGGTTCGCACTGGGCCTTCATACATCTTTCTGTTTGGCCGCAGTTTCTCGTCGTGATCTGTTTGATCTGTTTTCCTGAACTGTGACTTTGTGACTCAGGCCTAGCAGCCTTCGGGCTTAACGCCTTGCTCGTTGACTAACTAACTAACTAA
>Ga0209671_1003048_pt1 | contig 15860 bp, 5 predicted proteins | sample WorMetHERISLAND2_2_FD_187401 | JGI IMG/M metagenome (GOLD analysis project Ga0209671, IMG submission 187401) | Marine gutless worms symbiont microbial communities from Max Planck institute for Marine Microbiology, Germany - Olavius geniculatus... | ecosystem: Host-associated > Annelida >...
TCCCCTTCCTTTCCTTCTGCCTTTTCCCTTCCCCTTTCCACCTTAACCTTTTCCCTGTCCTTAGAAGTAGGACTCCTTGAATCCAGCTAAAGGGTCTGAGGGAGCGCTGTAAGCCGGGTGTGGGGCGGAGCCTCTGTCGACATCGAATTTGGTGGATTTAAGCCTTAAAATATGACATCTGGTGGCAACAATTTTAATTATTTTCTAGATAACATAACTGACTAAATTTAGTTCCATGACACTTAATCGCACGACAGTTCATCGCGGCGCAGTTAACCGCAGCGACAGTTAATCGCGTGCAATTTCATCGCGCAACACTTCATCGGGCGAGCAGTCATTACGCGTAATTAACCTTACCCCTGGTAGACTTATAACCGTTATCAGCGAAGGCCAAACTAATTATCATTGAAAAACTGAATAGTCCTTGTTCAATTTACCTGGGGGTAGTAACGTTGTCTAAGCAATAATGGATGTCGTAGTCGGTACTAGTAGTAGGCCTAAGGGCAAACAAACAGTTATTTATCGTACTTTTCAATTCGTTAGAGAGCACGAGAATGGTGGCGGAACTACGTCATGGCATTGCTAGAAGTTTTGCATGAACTCTAAAATTAAAATAACTTTGGTGCTGCAACTCTTAATAACTCTAAACTACACGAACATTACGCAGGCCTAAACCGTTTAAATTGATTGAAAATAATAGGTTGTACTTGTACTACCTATTGTGTTTTTTATTGTAACTAGTAAGTAAGCTTCTATGCACACATATGTGAACACTACGCAAACAGTAAGCCAACTGTATATTAAGCGATTTCGTTCAGTTTGCAGGAAATAATCCTTTTTAATGTCAAACTTTTCTGTCACTGTTTTATGTCAATTCATTCATACGCCCGAATAAATGTCGCACGATTAAGTGTCGCGCGGTTAACTGTCGCCGCGATGAAGTGTCGACATACCAGTTTAAACAATATAGGCAAACAAGGGCGGCGTGACCACAAATTTACAAGTAGGTGGTTACAAGTAAGCTGCAGGCAAAGAGAGCAGAAAAAAATTGGAATTGTTGTATTCTGTGCCATGCATTTCTAGGCAATTTGCCACCGAAAAAAACTACACCTCAACTTTGGTAGTTGGCATTTGCCTACACCTGTCAATGAAGTGGACGCCCCTGCTTAAACTTTGCAAATCGGCACACTAGTTAGTCTTGCTCTAGGGAACATTTATGCCAATTTTGGTATGCGTCTTTGTTTTGCAGTTGAGTTATTATGCAGAAAGACTGGTGGATGGGCAATATTCTTAGTGCTGCATATTACAATGGCTGCATAGTAAGAAACTGATGTGAAAAATAAATGGTGGATGATGCCTAGTCATCGCAACCTATGACACTACTGTTACCTGAATGACTTTCTTATAAACAACATAGACGACAAAAGTGTATCGTTTCTTTATGTCAAGGTCGACTTGGAAACAACAGCTGGAGCAGAAAGTATACTTTTGCAACCACCATTACTAAATGTTGTTTTAATTACCGTATCATTGATACGATAACAAAATGACTACAAAGAGAAACCAAGGCCTGGACAGTTTGTGAATGAGTCGGTAGGGTTTAACGTCCTGCCCGACACAACGCAGGTCATTTCAGAGATGGTCCTGCAGGCAATCACTGCCACCGGTGCGGACAACAGAAATTAACAGCAAAATCAATCAAAGACTGATAAAGTATATCAAGCATAATAATAACACGTGATCAGCATGAGCAAGTAGATGAAGTAACTCGAGTGAGAAGCTGGCATGTTACTGATATTCTTTTGTTCAGTTAGTCTCACAGGTTGCTGAGTAAAACACAACTTTCATTCATCAAGCAGACATGACCAATGCACAAACATAGTCCATACAACATCTCAAACACTCACATTAATTAACTAGTCTAGCTGTTTTGTTTATTGTTTATTTCAATCACAACTACTCTCAACTGCTTACCGAACGTATTGCAGTTTTAGAGACGGTTAATAGTTAACAGGTTTTCTTGCAATGGAAGAGAAAACAGCACAACAGCTCATCACATAAAAACACGAAACAATTATTTCACACAGCTCATACCAACGGATCATTCTGGGGGTAGATTAATTAAGTGTGGGGCCTGTAGCAAAGATAAAGTGGAACCTGTACTCATAAAGCTTCAATCAATATATAACTTAAGTGAAATGCTCAACTAAAACCTTCATTCATTTCACAACTGTTTGGCCATGGCCACAAACCATTAAACTTTTGGTACCATACTGGTATAGCTGACTTTTAGCGGACAGCTGTAAGAAAGGGACAGTTGTAACAGAAATAACTAACAGCACACAGGGCTAATAACTAACGGAGCAAATTTTAAGATGTGCAGAAAACCCACAGGTGCAGAGCCCATAGCATTGGCTACTTTTACCACCACACTATGTCCGAAAATTAGAAACACCCCTTGCTTCAAGCACACCCAATTCAGTTGATAGTTTATGGATTTGAATGAAACGTACACTGCACTGTCTTAACATTACTTACCAAGTTACCATCACACCTATTGTGACGTCCGCATCTTACCATGTGTGCTCGGTGTGACATCAAAATGCTACGACGTCAGAGTTTGCCTACATTAGTTACGTTCAATACGTTGTTATTGACAAATCGATCAAGCAGTGTCATACCCATCTGAGACTAAGTTTGCCTTAAGGCCAAAGCTGGCCACTTTGAGCACAAACTTCAAAGACTTGTTCAGAACGATTGTCTCCATGAATGTTTCAAATTTTGCGAAAATCTGTCAGGTATTAACAATTTTACACGAAGTTATCTATATGGGTGTCGCTAATTTTGGGACACAGTGCAGATTAATCTGGCCCGGCTATCATATGCACAGATGCAGACAAAAAAACAGTATTGAGATTTGGCAACTGAGTAATACTAAACAGCACAAGATTAGCAAGTAAGTAAGTAGGGTTTAACGTCCCACCCGACACAGTATAGGTCATTTCGGGGATGGCCTTTGCAGGCAAAATTGCACATACACAACATAACGCAACAAAAAGTTTAACCTTTACAGAAAATTTAACCTTTATGAAACACAAAACACAAGATTAATCCACTGGCAAATCATCACGCAAGATTATGCACAAGCTAGCAAGATATACTTATGCATTAAGCACATGCAAATTTTTTAATAATGGAAGCGAAAATAAGTTAAATTTCATTATCAATTTTTTCCACATGGCAAACTGTCAGAAAATGAAGACTACGTCATATATTACAATTAAATGCTACTAATTATTACATCCAGTTTTATTTAACTGACCTAATAAAGCTGGTCCATACTCTCGCCAAATCTTCACGATACAAAATTTATCAGCAAAAACAACCGAAAATCAACTTTTGACTAAAACAGTAGATGCTATACATGTATCGTCATGTCAGCAAAGGACAGCATATCAAGTACATTAGTTATACTAAACACTAAACACCATTGCTTTTGTAAATGGAAGAACTAACTTGCTAATGCTGTGTTTAGCTTACAAACTTTACTAAATACACATTACCTAAACATATTTGTAATGCAGCCTGGCAGCACAACACTACTTTATTCACTTTGCCTATACAGAAAAGTTGGCAGATCCAAAGAAATATAAACCGAATTAGCTGAAACTATTTATCATATAAACTGAAATATAAAGTTCAACAAAAATCAACCAGTCAACGGATGTTTGATCAATCAGATTTATATTCACAAAACGGACTGGACTGCAGTCCAAGATGACGAACATCAACTGTTGCGAGACTTAATGGGGAGACATGCACTATAATGGGTTAATCGCCATCACAACTATCATGTGCGGAGGAACTGCCTTTAACCCTACAGTTGCTGCAAGTAGTATTGACGTGCATCATGTGGCAAAGCATTGCAAATATAAATACGTTAACCATGATTGACTGCAGCCAAAAATGGACAAGTCCACTGGCTGAATTTAATTTTGTCAATATGTTAGATTTTTGGGGTCCTAATGTGTGGCTCGGTAGTCAAACGGTAACGTGCCGGACTTGTAATCCTGAGGTCACTCAGGGGCGCAGGTTCGACTCCGCACCAGGACACTGCCGGGTAACGACCTTAGGCAAGCTGTTCACACACGTGCCTCTGTCACCAAGCAGTATAATTTGGTACCGGTCAAAGGGCAATGATGCCCCGAGGCTGGGAAGGTAACCGTAGGTCTGGCGTCACACTGGCCATGCGTCACGGACTCAAGTGGTTTATCCACCTACGGGCTCAATGGCCACGAGTGGGAGATGAGCACCCCGCCTACGCCCCAGCTGGGGCATGGTTCCCTTTACCTTTACTTTTAACTAAAAATGCCAGTTCGAAGTGATGACGAACTAAATTAATGGACAAGAGCAGCATCTATGTATCTGATCACATGCAATGATGAAATCAAAAATTAATAAAATAACAAGAATTGTACACAGCACAGAGATAGACCAGTAGGTATACGCTGTACCAAAAATGCAGAAAAAGTTGCAAGAAAATGTGCAATTTTACTGGACAAAATTATAAATTATTGACAATGAAAAAAGAGACGAGAGATATCCCTGTCACGTGCACATAGAACATCTATACCTGATCTGACACAAGAACACTTTATACTACTGTACGTACTTACAACATTCATATCGGAATGAAAGTCAACAACATTAATATGGCAAATTTTCATGCACGAAATCTATTGGTGAGGTATCTGTGAAACGATGAAACAATTCTCAGTAACCGGGAATTTCAACTATGACAGCAATTAGCGAGGACAGCAGATTCCTGGCCGGAGACGCACAGATGATTCACGCAGATAATGATCGCGAGCAACTGACAGACAAACAAAACCGATATTTCGCATTGATGCAGTATTGTATAACAGTGGCGGTGAAAGATGTTCGGACTCAACCCGAGGAACTCGACGAGTTCAGTTCACGAGACAAAATCCATTCCGCAGCCGTCTGTCACTCGATGTCATCGAGGTTGTGCTTCACTTTGGAAAAGTCGAAGTCGGCGCCAGTCGCACGACGGAAGATGTCAAGTACGTCGATGCACGTCGTCTCAAAGTGGCTCGTTGCATCGTACGACTTTGACAAAAATATCTGAAACACAAAGTGCATGACAACGAACATTGTACATAATGCACAGGTAAATGAATGAAAAATACAATCAGATAATTATAACTTGATGCTAGGTCCTATAGCATTTCGTAGTACTTAGTTACACTGTGATCATGATCAAATTATAATAGGGGTCGTCCGTAAAAGACGTCGGCAGAAATGTGACAAATGCGACAGTGTATTCCTGGATGAAAGGAGCGTGCTGCAGACTGAACAGAGTGACTGACAGACGTGACGCGGGTGGGGGAGCTGTGGTTGTATACTGGATGCAGGGCTTGCATGCCAGTGTGGCAACATTGTCTTTTTGGCCCAGATGTTGTGCTGTGAATGCGGACGTCATGCCATTAAATTCACATATTCCAGCACATCAAAAAATGCTAACATGTAACTGCTCAGAATCAATAGCTGGAACAACAAAAGTAGCAATACATCAGAATGACAATGATTTGCTATGTTCGGAGCAAAACATTTGGGCGCCGCCGTTTGGGCGCGACCGCTTTGGCGCTCACCCTTTGGGCGCTGGGACGTTTGGGCGCCACCATTTCGGCGCTGTGTTGCATCACTGCCGTTAACGTACAATGAACTAGTTGTCTGCATGCATAGCAATGGAGAGTATAAAATTTTACTTTCCCTTCCCCTTTTCCTTCCCTTTCGCCTTCCCCTTTCCCTTTCACTCACTTTTCCCCTTCCCCTTTTATCCTTCTCCTTCCCCTTTCCATTTCCTTTTCCCTTCCCTTCCCCTTCCTCTTTCTTTTTCCCTTCTTCCAGCTTTCTTTCTGTGTCCACATCTGTGCGTCCAACATTTGAGGTGCCATATCTCCACAACGGTGCCAGATGGACGCTCGGTCACAATGGACCACCCAAAGAAAGTCGCCCACCGCATACAGAACGTACAACGCCTACATTAGTAAACACTCAAGTGGTATAGGCCTTAAGAAGCGCAGTTGAATTGATCATGTGAAGCAATAAACATACATTAATTCATATGGAAAACAATGACTACATAAGATATAGAGATGGAGATGGCACATAAGCAGCACGCCGAAACGTCCGGCGCCCAAACGTCCAGGCGCGCAAATGGTGGTGCAAAAACAGCGGCGCCCAAATGTCACGTACTGTGCTATGTTAATAAGACGTAGTTCACTAGAGTCTACAGACCTGGCTGGCAGTGCCATCATCACGTGGTTCCCACAGATCAGCAACGGACACGAACCTACATCCAGCAGCGAAAAACCGCTATTAAAAAGCACCAGAAAACAGAACTAACTAACAAATTAAAAAGAATATACATATTAGCACAGCACTGTAATGCCACAGCTCCAGAGGTGCTAAATGTCATACACTACGCAGGGTACCTTTAAACTCTCGGGCCTATCCAAGAAATCTCAAAGCCTGCACACCAATAATCCTGAAACAATTTACTCAGCATGTGTCAGTGATATACAGAGATAAGAATAATTTAAATGTGCAAAACAAAGAAGTTAAACAAAACCGAATTAACAAGGAAATAAGCCAAAGATGCAACGAAAAGCTGACAACTCACTTCTCTTTGATAGGTTCGAGCAGATCGAGACCTGGCTTGAGCTCGAGCTCCGGCTTGGTCGTCTCCACGGTGGTAGCAACGAGAGCCAGATAGAAGCCTTTGTTAGAGACACAGTGTGTTGAGCTGACACACGATACGTAGATGTCTTCACAGCACAGCAGCAATACAGACAGTTACCGACACACACGAATGAAACTGAAACAACTATTCTGTTCAGTGGCTGCAGAGAAATTATGCGGTCAATTGGCCAAATTCGTTTTATAGTGCCACGTGAACCACCCCACCGTGGTCAGCCACCTTGACGTGGTGGTGGGGCTTTGCTCCGATGACCCAAAAGATTTCTACAATCTGGAGGATAGGAGCATACTAAGAGCTGACCAAATACGTGAGAACATCTACTACACGTTACCAGTGCTTTTGTGCTGGTTTTGGTTTTACAGCCGACTACGGCTTTATAGCCGTTACTTGTAACCTTGTGGTTACATCGGGGACGCGCACTGGGCCAAAAGGATATGGCCTCAGCGCTGGGCAGGTGTAAGAGCCTGCCCACCCCGAAGGCAAGGCAAGGCCATGTGAACCACTAACCTCTGTCTGGGTCACTGACTCTGCCTCGTCTGGCTGCAGGCAAAACTAACCTAGCAAAGAGGAAAGATGCCTGCAAGTATCAGACATTCCATTCTGGACTGACCAAACCGCAAGTACAAAGGGAATATAAAGATCTAAATACCGGGTATGCATAATGACGTGATGTAAATATACAGACAAGTGTCAGCGATTAACACAAAATTAAACAAAAGTACACATTATTCAGAAGAAATATGTTAGACTATAACATATGTACTCCCAATGCATTAATTTCTCCCCTGTTCTACAAAACTGCAACCAAAAAATGAGAAATCAGTACTAACCAAACTTCCGACCGACTTGCTTCTGAGGAATGATGATCTGACAAGATGGCGCTTCTTTCGTGTTAGCAATGGGATGATCCAGGATACAGATAGCACGAACGACCTGCAGAACACAGCATTATCAAACGGACGTTTAGCATTGCAACGTGCCAAAATACTAGCTGGCACTGCCAGTGCCAGCTGTATGCAAACATACTATCACAGCACATACTGTACATTCTGCATATCGCTATGTACTATCCACATATAATGGTGCTTCCAAGCTTGTATATGTGAAGATATAATAAGATTTGTATAACCTATATATGTGATCATATGTGATCACAACTTGTAATAATTCTGTGCATTTTCTGCAACACCAAAGTCCAACAAAATAGTTTTTGCATTTTGCATCATTATCTTTGCTGCACATAAGCCTACATGTGTACAATTTTATACTGGTATATCTAGACGAATTTCCTACTTCTGTGTATACCCTGAATAAAACACTACTAGATACCGAATACCAGATTTCTCCTGAACATTCTGTGAAAATTTTGTGGAAATCTAAACATTTTCCACGGAGATATAAAAGGGTGTGTTTTTTTCTGAACACAGTGTATAAGTCACCTACAATGAGGCATCAATACCAAAAAACATGTTGTTAGTACACATGATCTACAGGGTAGACCAAAAAATTGGACCTGTTTGAACGTTGATAACTTTGCAATGGTTATCAGTAGAAAGGCGTGTGATACGTGAAAAGTTTCAGAAAGTTGTAGAGAAAAAGGGCCAAACTTGCATAGCAGATCATTTAAATACTATTTGCCTAATTTGCATAAATCTTCATTACTTCTGAAATTCTGACAAATTTGACTGTAACACACAGATTTAACATGGATATTTGAGATTTTAAAACTTAGTGATGTTAACTGCTGGAGAGGCATGTAATATGTCAAAAGTTTCTGAACTGTGTACAAATAGAGCACAAAACCTGAGCTGCGTTTTAGATGGCCTAACAACCATGAACAAGTTTAGTGCACCACGGATAAATATATTATAAATATGCTAATGATAATAACTTTTAATAGTTTTAATATTTTTATCTAATATTTTTAATTTCTGTTTGACGGCATGACAGACAGAAAATTCGAACTAGTTTTGTTTTGTTGTATTGATGCAATATACTAGTAAATTTGTTCTGCGTGCTTCGGAACGAGTATCTAATTATCCGTGGCACACTAAACTTGAGCTGCGTTTTTCATCAGCGAACGGGGCGGGGCTGATCACTGCTGACGTCATGTTCATTTACATATTCACGAAAAACGAACTTGGTCTAACGCACAGAGATAATTGAATATTTTAATCCAGTTCAATGTTACATGCGATAAAAACCATTGAACTAAATATTATATGTAATAATTATATAATATTTAGGCTTAGTTCAATGATAAAAACTAAAACAACAACAAACATGCCCACCACAGAGTCACGAGACTACGGTAGAACGACTACGACCACAGTTTTAGCTCGGTAGGCAGATCGCGTTAGTGGTTGACCTAGTTGAATAATGAGCATCCAAATAAGGCAATAGGGGCGGAGTCTGGTCGAACAGACACGCCTTGTTCGCTGATGAAAAACGCAGCTTTGTTCATGGTTGTTAGGCCAGCCAAAACACAGCTTTGAATGTCTGCATCTGCGCATTTAAATATTCTTTGCCTGATTTGCACAAAACTGCACCACCCCTAAAATCATGCAAAATTGACAGCGATGCATGAATTCAAATTCTAGTCAAAACAGCACACTGTAAAACCTCAAATACCTAAAAGCCATGTCCCGAATAAATGGCAGGTCCTGAATATAAGCTGGGTCACAGATACTAGCCGGTACGACTACTGACTACCAGTATATGCAATACACAAAAGATCGGCGTTTTCTGGTTCTTTTAAAAATACGGTAAAGTACTAGTAGGCCCAGAGCTCAAGGTAACATACACTCATAGAATAAATAATAATAATAATAGTAATCTGACTTGTAAAGCGCCAGTATGTGCTAAAAGAAAGACTTCAGTGGCGCTGAAGCTGGGTCCCAAATAAATACTGGGTCCCAGATACAAGCCAGGGGTCAAGGCAACTTCCACTAGTTAACAAAAGCTGGCGGCTTCCATTTGAAGTTTTACGATATGTTAACAGCAATAAACAGCAAAAGTTTGGCACCAAACATTCAGCGTACACACAAAATGCCATGTCCAACCTGTCCTACTTTCTGGCACCGTTCGGGAGCATACGAAGGGTCACAAATGACCATGCTGCAGCGTGCCGTTTCACCACCGGACTTGACTCCAACCACTCGACCGTCCTCCACGATTATCTCTTCCACAGGCTTGTCCAGCATGTACGTCCCACCATAGATTGCACTCAGCCTGGGTGTCAACATAGATATGAAAACATGGTCGATATGACGACGAGCGAGTAGCTTCTTAGTGGCATATCAGCACACGACGTGATTTCAAACATGTGATTTCATGGCACAACAGTGTTAACAGCAACTGGTTACACAAACGAATGAATGAAGAAACAAATTAAACATCTTTACTACATGTTGCAGCAAAGGAATGAATTAAAATCAATCCAATTGTGCTGTGACAAAAAAAACGGGAAAATGAAAACATCATGAATAACTTTGTGATTGTCATACTTTGAAAAATGTTCAAAACTGAGTGAGTTGTTTCTTAACGGCAAATCGGCATATGAAATGTCATCTCATATCACAACAATCATCATATCAATTGATGACATAAATAGAAAAACTAATGCATAAAGTCCACCGTGGTCATGACTGCAACATTTAAAACATATCACTTCAGTAGCATGCATTAGGAGGGGGGACTACAGGGCAAACCCACATGATAGCAGATGCTGAGATCACAGATGATTAATACTCAAAGGTAGCAATGCATAATTCTGTTGATACAATAATTTCAGCAATGCAAGTGTAAACCGATCTTACTAAAATGAGCACTGAGCACTTAAAAACATTTTAGTTTCAGTAGAAAAAAGTTAATGGAGTATAAAAATACAATCCTCTGGTGGCTGACAATATGATAAGTATACCATAAGTATACTTCTGCTTTCAAACCTATATCCTAAGCATAATTATATAAAACTAGAAGGCACTCGTAAGAGTGCATATCTCCACCAAGTGAAGTGATGTAAACAAAAAGAAAGGGAAGGCAGAAGAAAGAGCCACTTCGCTGCAGGGGAGGGAGGTTAATGTAACAGCCGGCGTTGCTGCTTGCACGGTTGGTGCAATGTACAGACACACACACACGGAACGACGAACACAGACACACAATGACGGACAGAACGACCAATCTCATGATCTCCTCCAATGTTCACTACATTCACACTTGGCAGACATAAATATAAAATAATGTGGAAAATGGAATAGAGCATCAGCCGACCTGGCAAAGCCTTGAGGCAGTTCTCCGAGTCCATAGAGTGGATAGAGATAGGGCGATTTGCCATATCTTGCAAGTGATTCGCTGTACAGCTTACAACGCATTATTGTCTCCTCAGCCGGCTTCCTCAGATAACTGTGTTCACAAACGCACATACACATACAAATAATTCTCCACGATATAGCTTTAGCTTTTTCACCTAAAGCTCTACAATAACTCAACAAAAAACTGCAGCAACTATCACAGCAGGTATACAGGTTAAATGCACTTCCTAACACATAACCAACATTATCAAAACAAATTAATTTTTCTCAAAGTACCGTACAAAGCATTTTTCTCAAAAACATTTAGTGCTAATTAATATAACATGAATCAATTCCACTGCAGACATCCTGAAATCCCCTACGACTAGTCTAATATTGCTACTATCAAGCAGCCCGCACCATTAATAACCCTTATCAAAAGCATTAACAGTTGGGCAATAATTCAATGAATTGGTTTAAGTCAATTATTCAATCAACAACACTCATTTATACGTATTCTGTCACCTATTTCATCACCATATTGGTAGCAGTACTGGTTAACTGCTTTTAAGCAAAGAGTCAGGACACTGATGAAACACAATACACGATCATTCACCATCCCCAAATCAAAAGCTAGTTAGGCCATCAACAAGTTTACAATGGTAAATGGCAGAACAGAGATAACACAAGCACTAGTCTATTACATACTCATCATTCAGGTAGAGAGCCAATGCGTGGCCAGTAACGTCAGCGGTGTTAGAATCAAGACTAAACTTGTCAAAGAGATCCTGCATTGTCTGAGTCTTGGCGTTGAAACCCTTCCATGTCTTTTCATCCTTCGAGTCATACTCCTCGATGTAAATCAGCATTGAACGGAACCGACGTTTCTCAAATAAACCCATCAGCCCTGCATCAACAGTGACACTGACAACTCAACTGAAAACTTTCCCGTTCTGTCGATCTTAAAGACCTCTCTGCTTCCAAATGCACAGTGATAGACGGCACATGACTTTCCGAACATGTGTTTTTTGGTTTTCATCACTTTATTTCTGGTTTTAATCCATAGTTTTAGTACATTTTTAGATTCGCACAAAAGTGTACCATAGTCATAAAGTGTGGTGCATAAAAAATCCTTTCGCTTGGACGATGACGATGATAAACAAGTATTGCTAGTTTTGGGTTAAATACTTGTGTCAACAAAATGAGAATATGACCAAAGCATTGCAGCATGTGGCTCGGTGGTGTAACGGTAATGAGCCGAACTGGTGGCCAAAAGGTCCCAGGATCGACTCCGAGCCGAAGCACTGTCAGGTAACGACCCTGGGCAAGTTGTTCACGCACAGGTGCCTCTGTCACACAGCAGTATAATTTGGTACTGGTCAAAGGGCAGTGATGCTCTCTGGCTGGAAAGGTAACCACGAGCCTGGTGGAAAGTCAAGGCAGCGTACGACCGGGTTTATGACTATGTCACCTGCGGGCTGACTGCCTAGTGACTGGCATCAGCTCCGGTCCCTACACTCATTATTATGAAGCCGTCCTTCCTAGAAGGAGGCCCCATCATGTGTTAATCCTGTCCGTCTGTCTGTCTGTCCATCTGTCTGTCCCGTGCCTCCACCTAGAGGGAAAACGAAAAGGCCTACAAATACCAAACTTGGTAGAAAGGGTCCCTGGGACACCAGCACCCCGTGGACCAATTTCAAGGTCAAGGGGTCAGATGTCAAGGTTACGGTGGCTAATTGCGTTGTCGGCGAAAAATCCCCATAACTTCGCCGCTTGCTGTCCGATCAACTTGATATTTGGCAGGTGGCGTAAGGATCCCTTGCCGCCTTGTACAGACCTAGAAAGCCCCAAAACAGCACGCACGTACTCAACTGCAAGGACGGCCCCGTAGCGGGCGGCCCCTCAACGGCCGCACCCTTTTGTTGAGTATGGGAGACCTTTACTTTCAGGCAGCACACTATTTCAATACTTATTTCTGTTGGCCCAAAATGGGCAGCAGAATGCTAGCGCTACTTTGGTGACTCCACTGACATATTACAGATGTGTTTCAGGACAGCGAGAATCTGGTGGAATTCCTCATCTCTTCAGAGCATCTACCCCCCCCCTTCTCCAACATAGGCATCACAGCCTGACAGGTTTGTCCTGAACGACAACAACAACAAAGTTAAATAATAAATATTACCAGGATACTAATACTTTTGGCTGCAATCCTTTCAGAGCTTTAATGACAACAGCTTGCAGAAAGTTCCATTTCTCTATAGTCTACTGGTGTGACAAGCCTTAGCTAAAGTAATTCAGAACCAGAAATATAGACCCTTTGTAACAAAGCCTAACACGAGTCCATCTGGCACCGTAAGTATAATTGGGGGGGATTTAGGGTGTTAAATTTCCTTGGTAGCAAAGTCACGTGTCTGGAACTCATATGCATTAGCATATGCAGAACACGCAATGTCGACTTAGGGTAGTTTCAAATAAGACAAAGGAACTTTTTTTGTTAGTGGACAAGTTCAGCAATTTTTTGTCGTCCAACAGGAAAGGGGCTGTAGTTGATCACCTGCCAGCTTGCTCTGTTTCAGAGATATTCTTTTTATGTCCGAAATCGCACAGAATTTTAGCTGTTTCTACCCACCCAAATTCTAAGGAGGCGATGCCCCCAAAAGTTGTACCCACATTATCACCTCTATTTTGCGGCATGTCATGTGCCAAGTTTCGTTAGGCTACTTTTATTAGCTCTAAAGTTTTAAAGGCCCATATGCCAAGTTTCGTTAGGCTACTTTTATTAGCTCTAAAGTTTTAAAGGCCCACATGCTACATTTTAAGCCAATTTTTGACCCCCGTTTGTAAAAATTGTTGAGGGATCTTTACCTGTGGGGAGTGCGATGGCAAGACTGGGTCACTTTCTACGGAGTGTAAAAATTTTTGGGGTGCAGCAAAACCTGGGGGCCAAAATATGTTCTTCCGAAAAAGTCGATTTGGGTGGGTATAATTTGGCCTCTAAACCTTCATAGTTAGTGGACAAAAGTTTAACGAACTTTTTTCGGCGAACATGGGAGAAATCGCGGTAAATCAGATACTTGTCAGATTTTGAAAACTGTCATCCCTTGTGAAGATATTCGCCACCATAGTTTATGACGTTCAAAATCGCTCTAAATTTTGCACGTCTTTGGCCCCTAAATTTTTTGGGAAAGGGCCTGCCAAATTTTTTACTCCTCGCGCGCTACATTCCTAACGTAGTGAAAAGGAGTATATAAGATCAGTGTAATATCGAGGACCGACCGACTGACCGACCGAACAACGACCAACAACCGACCTTTGTTCCTGGAAGAGCCTTCCTGGAAGAACTTCAATTGGCCATATCTCCATAACGATGCTAGACAGCCGCATGGTCACTATGGACCACCCATAGAAAGTCGACCCCCATGAGTCGAATGGTCACATGACCGATGATGTCACGTGATCCCAAAAGGTCAAGGTCGTGACCCCATTATCTTCGTTGCCATGGCAATAAAATATGGCTATTTGCGGTGTGAAAAAAAGGAACTATGAAGCATTTAAAAGAATACAGGAGGAAATAATGCACGTGAGGAGTACATTAGACTGGTTACAATCTAAAATATTTCTTGTTAAACCTGCATTTTAAAATACAACATACTTCCGATCACGGTGCAATATTTTGCCGCAATCGGCCGACACAGCACAGAGATACCTTGACGAAATAAAATATAAAAAGCATCAGCAGTAAAACATAAATCCGCTCCAAAAACTACCATTTCTGCACGAACTAAAAAGCAGGCTGGTTTAAACTTCTGGTTTCCGTTGAACTAATTTATTTACTGAACCTACCTCAAGTTATGCCAAGACCAAAAGATTACACCATTTGCAAAGCTAGAGCAGAAACATACGGTCTTTAAGTGATGTCACCAAATCAACAGTGTCAAAACATTAAAGAAACACATTAAAGATAAAAATGACACTTAACTGACATATATGCCACATAATGCAAAGCAAACTATCAACAGTCTTAGAAAGACCAACAGCATGAAATCGATACAACTACAGCAATATAGTTGATTTTTGCAAATACCAGTATCTACTTCTTTTGCCAATTTCATACAAACTCTGTAAACAACTTCCACAGAAAATATGTAAAGCATTTACCTGATGCAAGGGCTTCTTTCTCATCAGCAGGAACTTTGTGAATCTTTCCGCCAGCCTTGTACACAAAACTACCTTCAACTGACTTAAACTCAAGATATCGAGTGACTCCCGTATGGATGAGCAACTGCACTAGACGTCCTGTAGCACACGTATCAACTCAATATAATAATCAGTGATATTACTGAACAAGTCATGTTTATTCATTTAGTCACAGAAGTAAGTAAGTAACTAAGTAGGGTTTAATGTCCCACCCGACACAGGTCATTTCGGGGATGGCCTTTTCAGGAAAAATGCACACAAACACAATAATGGAACGGTAAGTTTAAACTTTACAATAAACAGACAGTTTAACCTTTACAGAAACACAAAACACAAAAATACAGAAATAAGGTTAACCTAAAAATGTAAGAACTCCATTATAGGCATGCATATGTAATTAACATAATGTAAGTTCTAATAATCTTCCCTGTTATCCTCCAGACAGTCATTAATGTGATAATGCTGTCTATTGGAGGACAGGGGGGATTTAGTCACAGAAACGAAATATAATAGAATCATCAGACCTACAGTCATGCAGTAGGAGCAGAAAATTTATATATGCAAGTGCTGCATGGCACCATTACCAG
>Ga0209671_1003050_pt1 | contig 15855 bp, 9 predicted proteins | sample WorMetHERISLAND2_2_FD_187401 | JGI IMG/M metagenome (GOLD analysis project Ga0209671, IMG submission 187401) | Marine gutless worms symbiont microbial communities from Max Planck institute for Marine Microbiology, Germany - Olavius geniculatus... | ecosystem: Host-associated > Annelida >...
GGAGAATTTTAGGACTCTCCTATGCCAAGAATGCGATTGCCACCGGGACCTCGTTGGCCTTCCCTAAGAATACCACCCCTTCTGTCGAGTTTCGGCGTCGACATTTGGCCCTTCGACTTGTGACAATGTGAATGGGTGTGCCAGTTTGCTTCCAGAAAAATGCTCCTCCCTCCCAAATAGACTTGGATTGACGCCATTGGTGCGTCAGGCTGGGAACGTGATTCGTAAGTCCACTAGCCACAGCTGCTTCACAACCGCACGGGACGACGGGACACCTGTCCGTCTGTGCTCACGTGGGCGGTGGTGGTCTGAGGTGGTAATCTATTCTGGCAGCAGATCGATCGTTCGAACGCAAGCAAACACGTAGCCGTAGAGCTGCTATTTAACAGTTTGCTAATTTTTTTCCAACGACCATCACCACGTTTTCACTGTCTTTCCATACATTGTTTGAGCGTAGAATAATGTTGTTTATAAAACTGTGTTTACGATATTGCAAAAGCTAATTTTACTGCGTTCTAGCTTTTTCTGCACTTTGCTGTTTAATGTGCACATCATGACTATAGGTATAATAATAATTTTAATAACAATAGCGACAATAATAACATAGAGTACAGTCTCTTGATCTCGATAAAGCAGTTTTCCAGGCCTCTAGTCACTCCAGACTTCGCTTTTAACTTTTTCTTCGAACCTCTGCGATAATATTCACAGCCACGGGGGTATAAAAACAAAACTGCAAAAAAAAACAGCAGCAGCAGCAACGGATTATATTTACCAAAAGTCAAAAATAATAACATTGATTATTATTATTAATTTATGATTGCTAAGGATAATTCTGCTTTGCCTAATTCGGAAGCATCAAGCGACAAGGCATTCGACTGGCACAGACTGAGTGAGAGATTTGTGGCCGGAGGTGTTCGCGAAGCATAAAAACCAATCCAGATCGGTCGTTTGCACACGAGTCGTTGCACCGCGACTGTCACTGCAAGATTGACAAATACGATTGGCGCCATACAGTGTCAGTGGATCAACCAATTGACAAGTGCATAAAATACCGTGGACACTGGACAGGGATTTGTCTGAGCACCGACAGGCCAGACACTACGGTTACCAGGTTACATCAAGGCTTACATTGTAATTTGCATCGAAACGGCGTACAGGTACTTATATTGGAGGCCATAGACTGTACCGGGAGTTATTGTGGTTGTCACAACGGCGGTAGGCTGCATGCAGCCTCTGTTGTTCATTTTTGTCAAAATGTCAAAAACACCAAACTGCTACAACACACCAGATGCGTTTTCAAGCTCGGAGTGCACTAAAATTTGTTTTCGGCCGAAACCCCGCTCTGCGAGAACTTTTGACTCTTTTTAGACCCCCTAGTCGGCTGGAGATTGATTGGTAAACCGTCTCCATTGTCTCGCCATCTATGTTGTCGGCGTTTCGATTACAGTTTTCTTGGCGACACTTTGATTTGCGGCGCCTTCGGCGTTTGGATTACAGTACCGTTACTTCTTTTTCTTCTTTTTTTCTATAAATTAAGCATGGGTTGCATTCATAGCACTAATGCAGATAAATTGCAATAAAGTCGTTTAGTTTTAGTAAAAGAGCGTTAAAAATAGGCTATACCATATTTTTGTCACGTTGCACAAAATACGGCCGGATGCAGCAAAGTTTGCGCGTTTAAATTTACAGCAGAATAACGTAGAACATAAAGTCAAAGTTGAGCGAGTAAGCCTACTATTAATAAAAATAATAATAATAATAACGGTTCGGCGCTTTCATCATGCAAATACGGCTTAAGCCAGCGGCATCACATTCGCTGCTTGGACGAAGAAGCATAAGACAACATAATACAGGACCGCGCCGAGCAAGCCGATGTTTTTAAGCCGATTTAGTCGGCTTGTTATCGGCTTACGCGAGGCTTACGTTTGTCCGGCCTGTCTGCTGCAGCAGTAGCAGCAAAGTCGCTCTGTGCGACTAGGGATTGTGTGACGTCTTATAACATACTCTATTCACGTTATCCTTTGACACTATACACACCGCCACAACAGAGCGTAGACGTGGCACGAGACGTGGCGCGTCACGCTTGAATAATTGTTAATATATAATTCTCAATACTGTTCCGTAACGGGTTGTTTTTTTAACAATTTCGCCATCACCATTGCTGGTGACTAGCCGTAACAAAGTGCTGCCGAAAACGGTTGCGGAGGTCCGCTATTATGTAACTTACTGGACACAAACCGCAATACGACGAAACAATCAAGACTTAGTCTAGTCTACGTCCCGCACTGGTGTGCATATCGTTCAGACACAGCAACAACCTATTAAGTAAGGAAGATAGCTCAAGAAGCGCAATTTAACAGTTAGTCACAATGCGCCGCGATCTCAACACTTTTAGCGGCCGCTAAACTACTGTTCGTAGTTTACGTCAGTATTATAGCTTGTCTCAGATGAGCTGAAAAACTGTTCCACTGCCTATGATTTGCAGTAGCACAACGTTTATCTCCATAGCTGCTGCAGGTCCGTCTGGCGTATAACGTAAGCATCTATAACGTTTAGATACCCGATGAGATGGTAGGATGATATGATTGTAGCAGCGACTTAGCGTCTATTGCACCACTGCTCAAAGACGTCAGACCTGTGCATAGGCCGGGACAGACAGCCAGCGCATCTGCGCGCCAAACCTCTCGAGACGACGCCGGGACATGTGCGGAGGCCGGCCTGGGCATACTGATGACGCGGTCACGTTGAAACACGAATACATACCGGTAGCATCATCATCATCATCGGCGTCAGCATCAGCAGCAGCAGCAGCAGCAGCAGCAAGAAAGTCTGCGCGACTGCGCACGGCACACACGGACGATCAGATCCCCGCGGGGATCGAGACGTTAAGTGGTGCATTATTTCAAAGCGCCTTTTAATGCAACGTCGTCAGCGACGACACTACGGGACAACGGTCGACAGCAGGCTAAAAGTAACCGGATAGGCGTGCGTGGCGGGGCTTAAAGATCTGTCACAGTTGCCTCCAGGAAAAACATCAATGTGCTTGTCGTATTGTATAGCTAGAACATGCTTGCCTTGTTTTATTCACAGATAAATTATACCAGTGCATCGGCGTGCTAACTCTACTTATAGCAGAAAATACAAAATGCAATGCATTTCACTGACGAAAATGCGCTCAATTTTTTAAAACAACATTTGCTATTGCCAGTCAAACTAATGCCACAAACCGACGCCAAAATAATCGAGTGCTTTTTTGAGACGTCAAATGTAACTAATTTTGCATTTTAAAATGTTAGACGGTAACCCATTCGATGTACCGGACAACCCACCAGTGAAAAAAAATTTGCGAGGAAGCGTAAAGACGTCGTCAATGTGTGTAGTCGTTATTGATGACAACAACAACGACGACTGCAGTCGATCGAAGAGCTTAATGACTACAATTTCGACAAATAACGACGTATCCCTGACTTCCCGTCAGCCCGTCGACATAATGACAGTCATACACTGTCCATGTGAAACGTATGCAGGCAGGTTAATGTCCGGTATTACACATTCGTATATTGTATCATATGCGACCACAGCCTGTATATTATACGCAACTCAATGACGTGTCTACAGCTTCTCGAGAGAGGTTTTCAAAAAGCACTCAGGCTTTGCTTGGTCCGTTTTTACGCGCGAGAGCGTATTAGCTACGGTAATTCTGTCCGTCCGTCTGTCTGTCCTGATGTCACGTCCCGGTACCATTTCAAGCCCAGGTGAGATAAAGACATCGGGATTGCACCTATGATAGCTTAGTGTTTCTAATATTTCGTGACAAAATTTTATGCCACTGGGTGAAAGGGGTCTCCACGAACGAGGGGGGCGAAAAAGAGGTACCCCTCTTAAATAGACGTTACTTTACCACTATTGGCTCGTCGAACGTAATAAAGGTTGCAGATAGGCAATGCTGCTTAAACCATCTCGGTATGTAACCAGCCGCCTAGGTCAACTCAGCCTTCCGTCCTTCCGGGGTAGGTAAATCGAGTACCGGCCTGTCTGGTTAATTGGGGTTATAGCGGGACGCGTTCACCTGTGTCAAGTAGCAGATAACAATGTGTGATCTCATACGTCAGGTGACGCTCCGTAGTTCTGTGATGGATTAATTTCTATAAAGAGCTATAAAACCACCTTTAACCTTTTTAAACCTTTACTACAAAGATGAAGAAAAATTGAGCTGCGTCGTAAAATTTTTAGCCACGTCAGAAAATGGCGAAGCCTTGCTAGCGCACACCCCACTGAAGACGGGGTTTCCCAAAAAAATTTTCCAATAAGGGTTAAACAATTGTCTTAAAATTTAGCGTATGAGCTTCAATAAATTTGGAAAAAGCGGCGTAACCCAATAAACTTTTTCACGTGTCGCGCCATAAAGCGGAGTTTAAAAAACTGGGTACAACTTTTGGGGGGTATTGCCCTCAAAAATTTGGGAAAACGAAAAACGTCTAAAACTCCGCTGGATAATATACAATTTTAGACTTTGATCGCATATATATCTTCGGAACGGATCTATATATCCACAATAAAAAACAAACTTGATTGACCGCGATCGCTCCCACGTTGAGCGAAAAAGATGGTAAACTTTGGTGAACTAGCAACAAAGTTTCTTTGGCCTATTTCGACTGTCCAAAAATCGACTGTGCGCGCGATTTTACACGACAATAGACGTTGGTTGCAAATATTTCCGGAAAGGATCAAGTTATTGAAAATCGGAAACACATTTGATGGACAGTGATTTTTCCCGCGTTGAGCGAAAAAAACTTGGTAAACTTTGGTCCACTAACAAAAAAGTTCGGTTGTCTAATTCTGATTCACCCTAAATCTGTACTGCGCGTGCTGTGTAATGTAGTGCGACTGTGTTCAGACCACGTGACTTCGCCAGCAGCGGAATTTTACCCCATTAATTGTCAAGACTGCAAGTGAGTACACAGAGTTCTTTGCGATTGTCTCAGGAGTTCGACAAGGCCGCATTCTTTCACCATTCCTCTTCATCATAGTCATTGATTTCGTCATGCGCAGAACCATGGACAAGCCGGAGTACGGCTTCGTCTGGCAGAAGCAGAACCGTTTAACGGACTTCGACTTCGCTGATGACATAGAGATAGTGGCGGAGGAAGAGAACGTATGCCAAGAGATGAGTATCAAGCTCGAGGAACAAAGTGCACAAGTTAGACTGAATGTAAGTCGGGAAAAAACGAAGGCCATGGGAATCACCCAGTGCTCATCACCACAGCCAACAGCCGTAACACAAGGAAACATAGAATATGTAAAAAGATTCACCTACCTGGGAAGTGTAATATCTAGAGATGGAGATGTTGAAGCAAATATCAACACTCGACTAGCAAAAACAGCAGCAGTCTTCCGACGAGTTGACAATGTGTGGCCATCCAGCACGCTTAGCCTCAAGGTCAAACTGGATCTCTACACCTCCCTCATCGTCTCTACAGTCATATACGCCAGCGAGACTTGAAAGAGTACAGCTAGAATATGTCAGCGCAACTTAGGAAAGATTCTGGGCGCTACGTGGAAGGACCATGTGACTAACATGGAGGTGCTAAGACGGACTGGGCAGCGAAGATTACAGAACATCGTAGCAGAGAGACGACTTCGGATGGCAGGCCATATCATCAGAATGCCACCTGGAACACCTGCCAATCACGCCATTCATGGACTCCTCGTAGTAGTGGCAGACGTCAAGGCCGTCCAACGAAGACTTGGCGGTCTACATTTAAAGAAGACCTGGTGGACCGAGGAGTCGATTGGAACAGCGTCCGGGCTGTGGCTACAAACAGAAGCAGATGGCGAACTCTTGCTGCCCATTGTCCTGTCAAGGACCGGAGGATCTAAGTCTAAGTAAGTAAGTAGTAATTGTTTCTCTGATCAGACTTACGGCGCCTGGCCCCTGCCCCAAATTTCTAGTTAGTTTTTTTAGTATTCCAGAGTATGGAGGAGAAGACTCCATTGGACCATTATTGACAGGCTCTCCTGGGGCTCCACATCTCTGACTCTGAGTGTAGCCGTGTCACTACGACATTATTTCAGCCAGAAAGGTCAAAACTCAACGGACGGCCGCACAATGTAGTGTTTTTAAAACCGGTAACAAACGTCGCTGGTAACTTACTAGTAATTTTCGCGTATCTTACCGGTAAATTACCGGTTAGTTACCCACAACTCTTAATGTGTCCGCACTGCTGAAGCGGTTACATAGTCCATGTTTGATGCTGCAGCGGTCTGGCAGACATACGCGAAGTCTCGATGCGCGATTGATGCAACGAAACATCAAAAGCCAACCTCGTCCATGTCTTCTCTTTACTCTCCGTCGACGTTCGTAGACTATAGTTATTGTGCCGGGATGTTTTTTTATCGTCATGCTCATTTATATTCTCTCTTATCCCATCCGCCGTGCTGTTTTACCGCCGCTGCCTTCTCTATATCTTGTAAGCATATGACCGGTTTTATGAACATGCATTGGTTTCTTTCGAGCGGATTATCGTTATACAAATCTGCTTGTATAGATCGTAATAAATCCTGTATCGCGCCGCGCTCAACAATCAGCGTTTCTTTCAGGCCTTAAAACATTTCGCAAATCTTTTTTACTGTTTGCTGCTACCCTACAACGGCTATTTCCCCTTTTTTAATAAAGCCAATCGCTGATTTTTACGCGCAATAGCAGAATGCTTCGCGTGTCTTAGCCAATTTCTGGGCGTCTGTCTGTCCGTCTGTCACACTCTAGATCTGTATCAAAACGGTGCAAGCTAGGATCACGAAATTTTCATTGTGGGCTGGCCCAAGGACTATAGTGTATCGCGAAAAAATTTCGTGCCCTTGGGTGAGGGGATTCCCCTTGAACGAAGGCGTCAAAGAGAGGTACCCCCATAAAAGACGTTATTTTGCCGCTATTGGATCGAATAGTGTGAAAACGGTTGCAGTAAGGTACAGACATGCTGCTTATCATAACAAGCACCAATGACAGGCTTTTTAAGTTTATTAACATCAATGACCTTAAACGACCTTGAACCCTTAAAATAGGGGTCCTTAGTACATTTTTTTGCAATTTTTGGCTGCAGCGCACATTTCAAGAATGAACTGCGACGAAATGGCTGGAGATAGACTAAGATCACTTGCATATGGAATTTTCAGCATTAAACGCAGATTTTAGCAGTTTAAGTGCCGACCCCCTAGCTTCAAGCTGGCCTGCGCAGGCGGGCGTCAAAGAGGGATGTCCTCCTTAAAAGTGGATATTTACCGGTATTGACTCGTATATGACTGAAAACAGTTGCAGATAGACACAGACATACTGCTCATCATAACAAGCACTAATGACAAACTTTTAATAATGTCAACATTGGTGACCTTGAATGACCTTAAACTTCATAATAGGGGATCTCTCTGTTTTTTTCAACTTTCGGCTGGGGTGCACATTTTAAAAGTGAATTGCGCCGAAATTGCTGGAAACAGACCTGAACAGCCTGCGTATAAAATTTTTAGCATAAAACGTACATTTTGAACTATCTAAGTTTCAACCTCTAAAATTCAAAGAGTCTTCCGTACGGAGAGCTCAAATTTGGGTACTCCTTCAATACGCATTGGGTTTTTTTCTTGTATGCTGTACACTGAGTGCCAAGGTGGCAGGACCACTGCTATCGCGCGTCACGTGAGCTTTGCTCAAATTACTTGTCTGTCTGGGCTGCATTGCTGTAGGCTAGCAGCCTACTGTTGCTTGACAGTTAAATTGTATTGGCTTATCAGCTCTATCAGTGGCTTGTCAGTGAAATGACCGAAGGTATCTGCAAAAACTGTCCTGTGCGTGATTGAATTTTTGTCAGTAGCGCAAGTAATTGCCTGAAGTGACTGTCCCCGAAGTTTCTATAGACTACTTTGTCCAGCGGGATAAAACCACTCAGTCATTCACCCAAGCTGTCTATACCAGTAGCCTACGGAGTTTACGTTTTTTTTCGCTGCGGCTGATACTCCACAACCTCCAATAGACAACATTCTGAGATCGATGACTGTCTGCAGGATAAGAGGGAAGATTATTAGAACTGCCATTACTGTTACATATGCACACTCTAATGGAAAGTTCTTGCAATTTTAGGTTCAGTTAGTTTTTTTAGTGTTTTGTGTTTCATATTAGGTTTTACTTAAAGGTTAAACTTTCTGTTCCATTATTATTGTGTATGTGCATTGCCTGTAAAAGCCATCCCCAAAATGACCTATACTATACTTACTCACTCACTTTCGCCGCGGCTGAGTGGGGTTTTGAAGTCCGTAGAACGTGGTGCAAGGTTTGACTACTGCAACTAACTACTGTCTAGCTCGGTCCCTTCGCTCCGCTCCGCACACAAGAAGTGTCATCGCATTTGTCCGGAAGCTGCTCGGTCGCCGATAACATTTGCTGTGCCGAGGCGAATGGCTGGACACACGCCGAGCAGCAGTTAATAAGCTCAACCGTACATCGATCAGTCGCGCCCCGGAACCGCTCAGTGTTACCATGTCTGGGGTTTCCCACTAGATTTGGGTTTTTGAAAAAACGTCTCGTTTTCTGGGTAGGCTTATTTTCGGTCCACCGTTCCGCAATCTGGGCTTTGAATAAAGTGGCATGTTTTCGGTTGTGATTTATTGCCATTTTATTTCAACGCTGCCATTGTGTAGATCCGGACATTTGCAACCATTTTAAATAAACTTTATGTTGTATTACTACCACTTATTAGGCCTACTAAGGTGCCGGTAATTGTCCACCAAAGTCAGTTTTGCAAATGAGAACTAGCCAATAGTAACCGTGCAATTTTTTGTTCAATTCTTACTTACTGATTCACTGTAGTGTCGTCATGTTTTGACGGACGTACTAAGATACTAGTCGAAATTTAATACACAGTAGCTTCCTGAAATTGCACTCAATGTTAAGAAAGTTGAAATTGCCCACTTTCGTGAAAGATGACTTAGAACCAAAAAAGTTATATATTGAAACGTCTTTGGTTAGAACAACTGCCTCGTATATACGCTTATATCAGAGGTTAAGACTTTGTTATATGTATCTGGGTTTTTTTTCAATCGAAAAGCTGGGTTTTGGTGAAAAAACGCCAGTGGTAACAGCGTCCTGTCCGTTGACGGCAGAGGATGTGACAGGATTGACGGAGACCGGAAGTCGGTCGGTCCGACGCTCGCTCGTGTGTCGGACATTCATTCGCTAGCCGGCGCTTTCTGTTTGCTTCGCTCACACGCCAAAGATAAATGCTCATTAATTGACGGCACGACGTTGCCGCGTGTAGTACACGAGCATTGGAGATGTATCCCAAGGCTTAGATCTGGAGCCAGCCACATTCTCGAAACTTCTTAGAGGACAGGAGCCCAATACTGCTGTCGCTAGGGTTAGCAGACCGTACTCTGCCTGTCGCCGTGTGCCTGTCGTTACATTTAGTTTTTTATTTACTAATTCATTATCGATATCATGCTACTTCCGATATAAGTAAACAGATAAAAAACTGTTTTCACAAACATAGAAGCCGGCAGAAACTTTGCGGTGCAAATTGCGGCCAAACCGCTGCAGAGAGCGATAAATTTACTACTAAGTGACAACCCACAAGTACAAGTGATTTCTTAGCAAAGTTTCAAAAATAAGCTTTGACATTTTACTTCACTCCTATTGTCGATTTTCATCACTGTCAGCATCACCAGATGCATTATAAACGACAACAAAAAATGAACAATAAAAATACCGAAATATTTAACATATGCATTAAATAAAAATGAACAAGTAAATAAAACCAAATAGTGCTGTCGAAGCGTTAACTTTTTAACGCATGCCTTAACGCGTTAATTAACGCATCATTATATTGCTCATATTGTAGACTAGAATGACGATCGACGAACTCGTGGCTGTGTCGCAGGATCGTAACAGTAACGACGGAACGGCAACAAAACAATTTTTAATTACTTAAATATTATTAGATCGTCAAACAACCGCAGTGTAGTGGAATATTGAAACTCCTGTTTCACAGAATTAAGTAAATTTACGTATGTGTCTTAACTTTTTAACGCTTTAATTTTTTTTAACGCTCGTTGATTTTTTAACGCGTTAACGCGTTAAGTTAACGCGTTAATTCGACAGCTCTACAAACAAAACGGTTAACTGGTTAGCTAAACACGGATAGAGACATGATAAATAAACAATTAAATAATTAATATAATATAAATAATGACCAATAAATAACGGTAACGAGTTTTACTGACAGCAAGCGAGGTCACGTTGCAAGTGTGTCAAGAGAAAAAGCGTCCCCTTTGACAAAATATTTCGTTCTCCGTTTGGCCTCTGCACTGTGAACCAGCCGGTGCCGTCATTGTAGGCAGGGAACATTTCCTGGCGCAAAAAGACGACGATTAATGCAGCAGACTGCGGTGGCTATAACGTACGACCTCGTAGATCGTGCTAATGTCAGAATGGTCAGAATGGACACGATGGATAAAGTACTAGCTGTCGGCTTAACCACGGTACCGTTGGACATAGTCTTCTGTTTCACTAGTCTTTACAATATTGAGTAAATATGTTTCCGTGATACGTTTAACTGCGTCCAGTACTGTGTTGACTGCTTGTTTTGCGCGAGTTTGTCTAGACTATTTTGTTTGTTATTTGCCAAATGTTGTACTTCTTGCTTCTAAATTTAAATAACACATTGTATCTCAAAAACGTCCATCTTTATCATTGTCCATTACCATTGACATTCGCTAAATATTAACCGATCTTCGTAATTTTTCACTTCACACTTTGTCCACAGTTGGCGATAACTTGTGATTAAATATCTCACCACACTTTAACTGCGTCGCAACACGATGTGAAACGTAAATTGTCACTAATTACTAAAATTACCATAATACATATGCAACAATAATTTTTAATACAATTTACTACTAGGCTTAATTTTCATATTAAAGATAAATAACGTTTGGTTTCGGACATACATTTATGATTTATGGTTTTTGCAAGCAAAAGGAAATGTTACTATTAAAATTAATTTTAATGCATTTATGCTACACTAGTAATGTACTATGCAATTTTGCAACGAAGACAAGGTTCTGGTTAAAACTTACACCAGTTCAAAGACCTTTCCGAGCCATAAGACCTATAGGGCCGCGCTTATTTCGATTTTCTTGGCCTTTACCAGAAGTGAACCAGACACCAGTTCACTGCAAGACCACGAATGCGGAACTAGCGCATCGCACATCAAACAAGAAGCCAACGAAACGAAATCGAATGCACCCGGTCGACTGCAGCATCCATACAGTAATTGCCCTGGACTCCGCCGGGATCTATCTGGACAGTGGTAATTCTAACCGCAACGAAATAGCATAAATAAACCACGCCTGCATGAATACCAAAGTACAACAACACATTGTGTGAACTAGTGACAGAAAACGACGACGAGTTGCTTCACCTGGTATTGTTTATTTCGTAAAATGGTACAAAACAGCGCAACACAAAAAGAAATAAAGATTTCTTACCACACCGTTAAGTACAACACTTAAAGCAAACAGCTATAGCTCTTGCAATACCGTACAAAAATAAAATTTCGTCTACCATGTAGAGTGGTGAAAACAAAGCCAAGTCATTTATAAAATACTTTTAAAGCATAATGGTGTGTACGCAAGATAAAAATTACACTTTTCACCATTTGTGTGTACACTATACCATCCAAAAATATTTAAATATTTACTTAGAGAAAGATCAAATTAGTTTGTTTCCAACATACTGTATGGATTTTGCATACACTGTTTGTTGTTTGGCGTTTCTACATTGCGTTACGTTAACCTACTCAATCAGCTAGAATGTGCAGTATGCGGCATCGTGCACACTATACACAAATAGCGTTTTTTACACATCCATTAATTTGTCGCCAATAACCCGCGGACGGAAGCACGGTCTCGTGACGTCATGGGTGAATGACGGGTTGCGTGTGCGTGCGTGTGTGTGAGGCTGTGGTGACGTCTGAGAAGTCACGTGACACGAGTCACTCGCTTCTAATTCGGTGGCGGCTCGATCCATTCATTCATTCATTCACTCATTCGCTCATTCATTCGTTTTTTTATTCGTTCACTCATTTCTTCCTTCCTCCATTCTTTCTTTCTTTTATTGATCCCTTTATTTTTCTATTCTTATTTTTATATTTTTGTACCTTTATTCCTTCATTCTTTCTTTTCTGCATTGGTTTATTTCTTCATTTCTCTATTTTCCCCTTCCTTTTTCCTTCTGTTATTTATTTTTATATTTCTCAGTTCTTTTGTTGTTTGCTTCCTTCTTTCCTTTCGTCTTTCCTTCTTTTATTCCTTTCTTTTTTATCCATTCATTCATTCACTCGTCGATTCGTCTATCCATCAGTTGTTTGACCACTGTAGACTAAGTTCAAGTCACGAATAACCACTAATAGGCTACTTGCTTTCGTTATTTTTTCCACCGACTCTACAATGTAATTAAACTAGTCAGCATCTTATCGTTACGTTGCTGTCGATCTCTATTAATTTATTAGTTAAGATTTTTTACTGCTTTTTTATTTTCGTTACGTTTTTGGTTGTTTGCTCCCAACCATTCGCAGTGAATGAAGTTCTGTAATAAGCTGCTACTTGCTTTCGTTATTCGTTGATTTAGCGGCAACGTTAACTCTCATTATAACAACTCGTAATCGCCAACTCGTTGGACTTTTTCCTGTGCAGTCATTTGAAACAATTTATACCGATATTATAAAACAAGTAAAATAAAAAAATATTTGACTTTATTTAACTTGGTATATAGAATGGTGTGAAAATCACAGGAAACGAGACAACAAAATGTCTACTGGTGCAAAGTAACGTGACGAGTGGAGAAGACGTCTTCAGACCCGTGTCCGAGTAAAGGGACAGCACTTTGAACATTTATTGTAACTTCTGACCATGAAGTCGCTAATCAGCAGTTTGTTAACGTTATAGTTTTTGATGTTTTACAATTTTATGACTGACGTGTACTTTCGTTGGAGTATTACCGCACAGTTGCCTCTCACACTGTGGGTACCACCAGAGGAAAACCTTAGGTGGTAATTTTTTTGAACACTTCTTGCAAAAAGAACAAATGCTATTAAGAGCTGATTAAATAAAGATTTTTCTTACTAAAATTGTTAATGATAAACCAGCATTGTCGGAGTTATTTTTGAATGTAACCGCGGCAGGTTTTTTTGCGACACAGTATGTGTAGTTAGTGCACTGCACAAAGTCGAAGGTGCGATTCCGCCGATGTCGACTACGACAACGACTGTCCGATAAACGTCGTATGTATACGGCAGGTGCAGTGGCCGAGTCCAGTCGCAGCATCGTAATATGTGTGTGTGTATCGAACGGCGCACGCGACAAAGCTCATTAATAGTTGATAAGCCGCGGCGAAGGCGGCGGCATGTGGGACACCGCTAGGCCTCGCTGCTGCTGCTGCTAGTGGTGCTGAGTTCGTGACTTCATCACGAACCGAGTCTACCTCATCGAGTACGACGTGACACCGCCAGCACCGCCGATATACCACTGCGCCGATCCACTATTTGATGCCAGGCCGTTTCCTCTATTTCCCGCGCCGCCCGACCAACTGCTTTGTCAAATAACAAAAATCACTCCACTTCTTCCTTCATTCTGTCTTTCATCTCGTTATTTTTCCGTTTCTCCAGTCGTCTATTTTTCCATTTCTCCATTCCTTAATTTTTTTATTCATTTTTTATTCATTTTTTTATTTTCTTTTTATCCTTTATCCATTCTCCCATTCTTTCCTTTCTTCAGTTTTTCTTTCGTTTTTTTTTCTTTTTTTCGTTCATTCCTTCTTTTTCTTTTATTCGTTCATGTGTTCGTTCTTCCATTTCTTCATTCCTTCATTCTTATTATCTTTCTTTCTCTCTTTTATTCTTTCCTTTCTTTTTCTATCTATTTTTGATATCCAATTCCTTCATTCCTTCAGTCATATACATTTAGTCAGTTAGTCGTCGATCTATCCATCCCATTCCACTAATCGGTGCAGTATTTGACGCCAGGCCGTTTCCTCCATTTCCCGCGCCGCCCGTCCGCCTTGTCAAATACCAAGGGGGATTGTGCTAAGTATAATAGGAGTTTTTGTCAAATACCGTTGTACATCGGCCGCTCGCCCAGTCAGCTAAAATGTCTACAGCCCAATCCCCACCTATGTCGATTTGTCGTGCATGGACGGATCTGCTGTGGAACACAACAAACCGTACAACAGTGGCTTGGTAGTGCAACGGTAAGGTGTCGGACTTAAGGAAGGGTCACACTGGCAATCCGAACTGTCGTCAAAAACACCAACCGTTCAAACGGCCGTCCGTCCAGACCGCTAGTGTAACCCCTCCTTTAGATCGATCGAGAGATCGTGGGTCTAACTCCCGATCGAGTCACTGCCAAGTGGTTATAATACTCGGATGGGGGGACTATCGGCGGTAGGTGAACCATCTACACGGTGTTTCATTAAAAGACACGCTTTTTGTTTCTTTTATAACTCAGTCTGATGGTGTTACGTGTGTAAAAGCTTGCTTGTCTCAACTGGTGCTGTCAGTTGCTACCCTACCCTGATTTGATAATAAATTTTTCTGGTTTACTGATGAAAAATTTTTATCGTATCAGCACTAAGCAACATGAGAGCATGCAATCAGGCATCTCGCAATCCAGAAACTCAACCATCTCGCAAGCGGTGTGTGCTGGTGCACTGTCTTGCCTTGCGGGACGGTGAAAAAGTCAATCTATCTCCACAAGTGTGTGAAAGTGATCGTTTTGAAAATTTTTGTGGCTGCAGTGGTAAAACTTTAACAGTTTGTCTTCAGTATACTAGATGAAGTTTACCATTGACACAGGGTATCTATTCAGCGAGTCTGTCAGCATTGGTTGCGACAAGCAAGTTTGTACTCACCTCACATTATGACGTCAGCATTACATCGCGACTAGCAAAAAACATTTAATCAACAACCAAATTATGTTAAAACGTTTTGAATTATAATTGTTTCAGCCACATCTGATAAAAATTTTGTGTAAATTGATCATCATTTGAGTAAATTATGAAAGAATGAAAAAAGGGTGCCATTTTTATAAAATACCTTGTAGGTATATCACCAACACCAAAGTCAACTCAGCCTTTCATCCCTTCGTGGTACGTAAATCGAGTACCGGCCTGTCTGACTAAGGTTAAAAGAGGCGCGTTCACCTGTCGGGTGCAGTTAAGACTGAGTGATTCCAGATGGTAGGTGACGCTCCGTAGCTCTGTGACAGGTTTCCTACTAAGAGCTGTACACTACATTTACCTTTCACCTTCAACAATCTGCCAAAGCACGTCGTTTTTGCATTTCATAATGCTATTCGGCAATGACTTGCTGTATGTGCTTTAGTTAGCTTTTGTGCAAAGTGTATTTTACTTAGTACATAGTTGAGTGGTGGTCTTGCAATGTTGTGACGATTTACTGTGATGTAAGTGGCCTTGTGGCCTTTTGCTGAATAAATTGATTGACGTAGTTGAAAGCTTATGTATACAACAAACACACAGCATCTTGACATGACAGCTTGTTGTACTAACAGGTTTATGGTAAACCGAGGTATCGTCTGGGAATAAACGTAGCAGTTTATAAATTTCACCGACCGAACATTATTCGTAACGTGACGATTATTATTATTACAATTATTATTTTTTTTTAATACCCCCGGTAGTAAAGATCCCGGGGGTTAAAAACAAAAAAGGTAAAGTTAAAAACTAATCCACGGATGGCCAGAGGTCTGAACACGTGGGAAAGCCGTCGTGGAGGATGACTGCGTTAAATCGTTGCACTG
>Ga0209671_1003052_pt1 | contig 15851 bp, 12 predicted proteins | sample WorMetHERISLAND2_2_FD_187401 | JGI IMG/M metagenome (GOLD analysis project Ga0209671, IMG submission 187401) | Marine gutless worms symbiont microbial communities from Max Planck institute for Marine Microbiology, Germany - Olavius geniculatus... | ecosystem: Host-associated > Annelida >...
CCCTAGAGGGGGAGAAGTCTGGGAAGGAAGGCCCTGCCCCTCCCCAGAATATTTTTTTAAAATTTTAAGGTCAAAATGGCGTATTTTCGTGGACTCTGTGCTAAATTTCGTTTTTTTCTATGACCATAACAGTATAGAAATACAACAGGAATGCAAAGACTGCTATGGAGCTTGACTTGCATGCGACAAAAAAACGTTATTCAAGGGCGTCTGTCCTCCTAAGTTCTTGGAGCAGTCCCCCCAAACTCAAGGTGAGGCGTCGACGAGGAGAAAAATATGGGAAGAGAGTAACCCTCACTCCCTCTCCCCAGCTGACTATGGACTCTGAGGAGCGTCATGCCCCAGCAAGGTCCGGGGCGAAAAACGAATTTGGTGCATTCTAGGCGTCACAGAACCCTTCTGGTTGCAAGATATCGTAAATATATGAAAAATGCGAAATAATAATAATATTCAACTCTCACCTAATTTTCCAAAAAAAACTTTTCCTGGTTTTTTCTTGCAGCGTTCGCTTCAATTAGGTTTCTATGGTTTAGACTCCCCTGGCGTTATTTATTGTTACTTACTCTTACGTAGCTATAGCCAGAAATTGGAGTCACAAAAGGCGACAGCCTCCAAGGGCAAAAAATTGAGGCCGAAAGCAGAAAACAAAGGTGGACTTCTTGGGGGAGAAGTCTGTCGCCGGGACTGCATGCAAACACTTTTGGACACGAAAACCCCGTAAAATGCATACACTAAGTATAAATATTTATCAGTTTTACTGCAGAACTTTATAATGCACTGCATATATGCAAGGCAAAAAAGGTGACTTCTGGCATCTTGGGGGGCACGGCCCCTTTGTCCCTCTCCCTAAATCCACCTATGAGCTCCAAATTGTTGAATTACGTGCTGATTTTTAGTATCAGATTGCTCACCTTTGCATCATCAATTTGACAGAGCGAAACGTGATTGAATAATTTTGTGGTATAGGCTTATGGTGAAAATAGCAGCCAACAAAATAACTGACTGATGAGCTTAAAACATGTCTAATCAACGAGTGAATGCAGTTTGATCAGTCGATCGCTGATTCCGCAAGACGGCGCGCCGCCGAGCCAGCCGAAATTATCGACCGCCGCCGAAATTTTCACGGCGCGCCGCGGCTTGCAGTGATTATAGGTCTAGTCGTCAAGTTAATAATTTGTCTGAGTTTTGATTATCCAAAACTACAGACATCTTTGCGTCAAGTAGGCTTATTACAGATCAGGTGATACTTTTGATCGTAGAAGTAAATAAAAGCTTGCTGTCGCTAGGATAGCCGACTGTACTGGCTGTCATTGACCTTCAAGGTCATCCAAAATCGATGATTTTAATTTTATCCGAAAGGGCGTATGCCACTTTCTATTAGTGATTAATAGTAATCTTGGCCGTATTTTTCACCGTTTCCGAGATATGGCCAGTTTTCCGTTGGAAAACGCACATTTACGATTTGTAACGTTTTTTTATTTTCTCAAAGTTTTTTTTATTTAAAATAACGTGCATTGAAAATTGTACCAAAAAGTGAAGCAGTTTTGACTCAACAGAAACAAATTAATATCATAGTAATTGTAGTTTACTTAGTTAGTATAGTGCTATGGTCTTATGACCATTTGGTTGAATCAAATTAAATGATGTTCTCGCTTTCTAAACAATACACCGTCTCAAAAACATCCCACTTTGTGATTGTCTATATCTTCGCCAAATATTAACCGATTTCCAAAATTCTTTCACTGGTACATTTTGTGGACAATTAGCAATAAAGTGATTATTGAATATCCCGCCAAACGTTAACTGTGTCACTTCACTACCTTGTAAAATACAAATGCAAGAAAAACTAGCAATCATAGACAGCAAGCATGTTAGTAAACAAAATACACTTCCAACCGAGGTGAAAAATGAGTACATCTTACACAATTCTATCGTCTTGGCCATCTTCACGCAAAAAAAATTATCAAAGTTGGTGGAAATTTGACAAAGTTGTGACAAAAACAGTTGTGACTGTTTTCTATCGAGACATGGTGCATATACAACTCGATTCATTTACACAACTTCATTCATACGACCAATCATCATCATGGTTTTCGACATCAAAATTTTGTGCAGAGTACTTTTTATAGCTGCAGTAAAGCTTGCAATCATGCCCTACTTTTGACCAAAAATTATATCACATGTTCACGGCATAAATGACCACCATAATCTCATTCATCTGTATTGTTCATTATATGTTATTCTGCACTACTGTATATGCCACTATTAAACACACTCAATAGGCAATCGCTGCTGGTTTGTGAGGTAGTATAGTTTTAACATTATGCAGTACCTGTGTACTTTCTTCTAATTTGAACGATGTATATTAAGTAATATTATTGGTTAATCTCTGTACAGTGTACATGTATCTACTCATGGTGTATTGTGAATAAAGCCTAACTCCAAGAAGAAATTCAACTACTGGCTTGGTTACAAAATATATCAAAAGTCTGCAGCACATCAAGATGCTGTTTACTGCATATCAGCAGCGCCATTGCAGAGAGGTAAGAAAGGCAACTGCCTCCCTAATTTTGGGGTTGTCGGAAAATTATTGAACAATTTTCTGCATGTAAAAATCTTTGTCCAAAAATGCAAAATTTGGGCTGAAAAAATTGCAACTTCCTGCTCCACCTACTTTTATATGCACAATGCTGCTGCTTCATATGACACTATACAGAACATGTACCATGGCAACGTTTATTTTTACGTCAGTAACCGCTAACAGAAGACACTGTTAAAACAGCATAACACAACTTAACAAGTGCTTGAACAGAAACTGTAACCCCAGACCAAAATGATATCTTATCATCTTTTACGTAATTGAATAAACCCCAAACAATCGTTACTAGATAAATCTACTCGTAGTTGTCACCTGTCATTTCTATTACACATTAAAACCAAAAACAATGACAGTTGATTACTAGCTGTACATACTGGCTATAAAAACATGTCATGCTCACTCACTGCTTCAGTAACGGTACACAGTGCACAGTAAATGCCAAATCTCACTAGCAAACACACTGTATGATAACTAGCACATAGATTCAATTCTTTAACAACAGGATGGCATAAATCAAGCGTTGTGTAACTAAGGCGTTGATTGCACAAAACATGATTACAGGGTCCAGGTGCTTGTGAATTAAAATATAGTGGAAATGAAATTTAATAGGAAGTTAGATCTCAAAACTCTGCTAAGAACTGTGCCACAGTTTGGAAAATCTAAAAATATGATCTTATACATAAATATATTCGTTAAAAGATTTCTAGATTCTAGATATAGGTTGCGATCCAAATAACCACCTAAATCACTTGGTTTTTCTTAAGCCACTCTCTACCCCCTCCTAAAAAACTTCAAAATCCTGATATCAATTAGATATCCCACTGAATACATTGAAATCATGATAAATTAGGTAAAATATAGAAGAGGTAAAGACAACCACCAAAATCTAGATTCTAGACACTTGGTTTTTGAGCCATGCCACCATCCAGACGTTTCATCTAAATTTGTTTACAACTTGACTAATGCAGTAGTCATATATCGGTAGATAACGAACAGTCCAAAGACATACCCTTCTATAGCAAAGGTAATCATAAAAATATAGCTTAGAAATTTGTTTGTGGGTCCAAATATAAGTTGCACAACTTACACTATGGCACTACAACGGCGATGATCAAGGAAAAGATGAAACAAACATATGACAACACAGACATTCACATTCGAGCTTTGTTTACAGTGACCAAAATGTAATTTGCCAGATTCAGTCCAGACTAGTTAGGCATCGCAAAGTAAGCTCTTCAGGCATTTTGAGAATTCACGTGGCAGTACTTTATAGAGACTACATGTTCTTCCTTTAACTAAAACATAATCATCAAAACAATGAATGATTATGCATAGGAAATGAAAATGACAATTGTACTTCCATAACAATTGTACTTGTATTGCCACAGTCTTCAGCAAGGTAATAGCATTAGCTCTGTCAGCTTACTCAGCTATGCACTTGCACTACAGAGATCACAAAATTTACATCCGTAGCAAATATTCACACATACATCTCAAAATCAATCCTTCGGGATGAATAAAATGCTCCATCAGGAGCTGATGACGTTTTCCGTACAAAAACTCCGTCGGGAAAATAGTTGTCTCGAGTCCAATCCAGCATCTGTTGACTGGAGAAAGGACCGTGGATCTCAGCATCCGATGTGTCTTCCCACTTGTACTCCCACGTCTCTTGCACTGGCTCCGACGACAGACCCACGCTGGAGGATGATGACACTGTATGAAAAATACACCAACAAATGTTTATAACTGGGATAACATATTCAAAAAAATCAATGCCCAAACATTTTCTAACAAGAAATCCACGTGATCAGGTAAAAAATTGCTGTAAGTAAAAAGGCATCAGAACAGCAGTATCTAATAGTGCATTATGCTGCCACTTAAAGGTCCATGGCCATGGTCAAACTCACTCGTGCAATTTCTGTAGATTTAAATTAGACATTTAACCTCGCATATATAATACGTCGATTTGAGCTTCATAAATATATGAAATTAGTGCGTGAATTCGAATGAAATGCGGCATTACGTTACATTATGCGAAATATTCTAATCTATCAGTGCCCGCAGTGACGTCATGATCCTAGCCCATATAGATCATGAATATTAATGGCTAGCCGACGACGTCATCATTCTAGGCTAGGCCATAGCCTATAGACATCATGAATATTAATTTATGACGTCTATAGGCTAAACTCATGACGTCACCGCAGGTCATCATGGTGGCGCATTTTTTACGTCGTTTTCGTAGATTGTCAACTTCAAAGGTAAATTTTTCTGTGTTTACAGAACGCTGGGCGCCGATATTACTGTCAAAGTTATCATAAAATTTTGCATTTTCAGGAAAATGGATAAAATGTATATGTTAATTTTGGTGACCACGGACCTTTGAAGCACGCATTATACCATTAAACATCAAATAATTCTGACTATCGTACATTGTCCCTTCAATGCTTACTTGCTTTTGAAAAAAAATCCACTCTGCTCTGGCGTTTTGCAAAGCTTTTGAAACATATGTTCCCACAACTCCAAATGCTATTATGTACTGTTAGTCTTCACTGTAAAATGGGCACTGTAGTGTGCATCAATGATTGACTATGGTTATGTGAGAGGACAGAAAGGGCATCCAATCTCTAACAAATCTTGCACTAGCCAACAATTTTCAATTTTTTACATGGGGCCATAATGTCAAATGACAACTCAGTCTGCCAATAAGTGGCAACTCTCGACAAGTGCTTGTTGAAAGTATTTGTTGAGTTGCTATGATAACATCTGTCACAACAGCCCGCTTTCAGCACGTCACCTGAACTATTATATTATAAACAAAATCACAATAATTACTAAATTACCCTTCTCAGCCACATTGGTAGCAGTTTTCTGCCCGCTGATTGTCGGTGGATGTTTAGCATTGTCATCATCAGCAAACATGTCAAGTCCATCGTCCACAGGCCGTGATGCAGCTGCCAAATCTGACATGCTCTTTACCTTGAAGCTGAGCTTCTCAAATGTGTCCTGATAGATGCCCATCTCACCATTCAGTGTCAGCAGCTTGTCAGCACAACCAATCAGCTCAAGCAGATCAGCCTTCTCAGCTGGTTTGTCAGTCAAAACTTTGTCTGCTGTTGGTGGCAGTGTCTCACCAGTTGCCGAGCTGGTGTCCATCTGCTGCTGTACTTTCTTGTTCTTCCACGCCTGTCTCCGCTGTACAGCTGCAGCTGACTTGCCTCCAGAGTCTTTGCCACCCCCACCAAGTCTCTTGATTGCTTGTGCCACCGTCTCACCAGGCTGCATTAGTCGCAGCATCATCTCATAGGTTGCTGCAATGTCAATAGTTTCCGGCAGATCTAGTGGCTCCTTGAAACCCGCCTTTGAGCCCTGACTTTTCTCAGTCTGCTTCACTTTTGCCCAATCGATGTCATCAATCCAGTTGTCCTTTATCTGATACTGTTCCAAAAATACACAGCCAACAAAACAAAACATTCACTGACTGTTGTATTCAATGTCACATATGCATACTGTGACAGATTTTTATTCAAATACAAATCACAAAGATAAATGCAACCAAATACTTTCAACAAGCATAAGTATCTGCACAAAATTAATATACACATGCATAATAAACACATATTGGACATGCTTAAATGTACAAAAACTGTGTGACTTAACATTTATTATATGCAGCCTAATATGATTTCAATGAATACAGGTAAAAACAAAGTTTTTCTTGTAAAAAAAACTTGATAAATGTTGATTATGACACTTCTGCACAATATTAGGTTATCTTAATAGTTAACTTAATATGCTGTGTAAAAATTAACAGCGCCCATGGACTAGTGTTGTTACGGTTATCAAAATCGGCACCAAAACTGCAGTTTTTTAAGCAATATCAAACTGAATCAAAACCGCCGTTTTAGGCTCTCTATTGACGGTTTCGGTTTTTTGCTTCGAAACGACACCGCTCTAATGTCTAGCGCCGTGAACATTAGGCCTAATAGTATGCTGCAGAAGATGATCAGCACTGCGACTCGACTCATCTTGCCCGATCCTCTCATTGCTGGTGTTATCAGCTATGATCAACTGACATCGCCGGCGGCACTGTACACCATAGGCGAGGGGGGAGGGTGAGGCTTGGCACGTTTAAATGAATGGAAGAGTGTAAGTACTGGGGTAGGCAGACAGTCCTTATGTCAGTTATGTGTGGCGCCTGACGTTTCAAACAATAAGAGCAGGCGTCCTATAAATTCAGGGTTGTCATCCCCTTCAGTGATATCAAGTGACCTAGTCCCCATGCCCCTGCATGAATCAAAGCAAGCCGCCCGCTTTACACGCACGCCACATGCTGTAACTACCGATGTGAAGCACGTAGCACAAAATTACCTGGAAGCGGCTGGTGGCAGCTCTTGTCAAGTCTAGAATGATGATCGTGCAGGCTGCTTTCATTCCAGTCGCATCCATCAATTATTAAAGACCTATTTGTTCATTTTTGTATAATTTTATTTGATGCAGTCTGACTTCAAAATTAATGTAGGCCTACAATTAACGATGGAATACTTTTCATTCGCTGGCACACCAATTGCGTTCAAGGTTATTTCAGTTTAATGCTATAAATTATGGAACTTATTTACTTACTTACCTACTTTGGGCCGAATTAATTTGGGCCGATTTTTATCTGCAACCGTCACAAATTTTAGTTGGTCCTCTCTCTGCTGTAATTTCTGTTGTTGACAGCAAACATTGTGGATTATATTTGTCACTTTCAACTAATCACATGTGTAATTTTCCTTTGTTTTTCATGTGCCAAGCTAACAGTGCATTGTTAGTTTGTTTTGGTGGAGATTATATTGCTTTTCAATTGCGATGTCTAGACTTCACAGCATTGGCAGAAAACCAAAACTGAAACTACACAAAACCGCAGTTTTTTTCCGCAAAACCAAACTGAAACCAAAAAACTTAAGCCATTGCGAAACCATAACAACACTACCGTGGACAAACACAAAATACACCTGGTATTAAACATATTTTGCATACCTTATCTTTCTTAAAAATATACATTCCATCTGCATCGAATTCTCCCTCCTCATACTCTTCTTTCAAGTTAAATGGTGTAAAACGAATGCCATCTTCCATGTCTACCTTTGTTTCTTCCTGACCTATAATGTAATAAGTGCTGTAATATATTCATATCTAAAAATCTAAGCTTTAGACATTATTACACAATAATATTCAAACAAATGGCAAACATGCAGTTATGAGTAAACTCAATTATTATAAATAAAAACAACTAAATAATTTTTTAAAATCATCAACATTCTAGACAACAAATAAAAAGACATAGAAAGTTCCACGGGTTTCGATTTCAGGTTTATGTCAAGCATTCTTAGATGCCAATGAGATCGAGTTCTAGTAGCTAAGCAGTAAGCACCGAGTAAAATTTGACACGAGTAAAAATCAACAATACAGGCTAGCACATAAAAATGGCACATAACGTGCTTCACACTAGTACTGCTTTATTAATCGCATACACGCTATGGTTGGGGTTAAGGATAAAATTGGGCTTAGAGATGGTTCAAGCACTTCAACTGCAAGATGATTCGACCACCATGATCCGGTCCAATGTGTCTAAACTTCTTTACGAGGGTCCAAAGTGTCCTTCAGTCATGAAGCAGTGATACAACTTCAAACAAGTCTGAAACGTACAGTAAGTAAGTAAGTATACCGTACTGCTATGTTGCAGACTCATGGCACTTCTGATGTTGCCACATCAGCACATCAAGCCAATGTAGATTAAAATCGGGTCTGAGTGACTTCTACAGTAAACAGCGTTCGGCAGGGACAACTAGACTTAGTTTGTGACTTATGCCTACACGTTTAATTACGCTATTTTTTTCTAAAGGAGATCACATGAATTTTAGACGTAAATAATAATTCTATTGGCATTAACGGGCGGCTGAAAGGTCCTGCGGCCGAACTTGAACATGGGATTGTATGACACAAGCACTATACATACCTGCAATGTCACCAAGTCGCAGCTTTTCGTGTTTGTCAGGGATGTCTTCTTCGTCGCTGTCCAAAGTGTGCTTTGTTTTCACAGCAGGTGCAGCAGAGCTGAAATCTTCGTCCAGCGCACCGTCGCCCGCCTCCTCTAGCCTCGCATATGCTCTCGCTCGTCGGTAATCGCCTTCCTCCTCGTCGTCCGCAAACGCAACTTTTCGTTTCTGAGACATTATAGTAGCGCTACAAGTCGTTATTTGTCACTGTCTGTCTGTTTTTCACGAATAAACGTAAAAAAACGCACTAAAACATCAAAATAAACAAATGTTCCAGTTCTTGGCTAAAACGCGACGTAAAGTAACTACGCGCACATAGTCCTAATAAAAATAAGCAAAACAGACGGCAACGCTTTATGGTTTTTGTTCAGTTTGTCCGTCGTCTGTAACGTAGGTATTGTGGAAAACTGTCTAAAGAAGCAAACAAGATTTTCTGACCGCTACCCAGTGGCACCAATTTAAAATATCTAAAATATAGGCTACCGACTACTCCACCAAAAAAGTTCCTCACTGCCAGGCAGTACGCTCAGCTATCCCATCAACAGCTGGGCTTCTTGTCTTACAAGACACAAGCTCTTCACGATCAGTCACTCAGCTGACAACCCTCAAGTGCACACACATGTGCATCGTATTGACATTAACCCTTCGACGGGAAGTGCAATTTTATAACGCCGACGGGAAGCCGGGGTCAATTTGACCCCACGAATATTATCGTGGATTCTGTTAGTGTTAGTTCTAAGTGGCTTTTCGAATGTCAACTAGTTGCTTTCACTCAGAAAAATGTTGGCATTACTTTTGTTATTTAATATCGATCGCGTTACCATGGTAACGGATTTTAGAGAATTTAACAAAAAATATGCCATATCAAGGCTTTTATACGAAATCTCTCCAAAATCGTTGCATGAATTGAAACGTTTTCAGACTCATACAAATAAATAGCGTTATCTAAATTTCACTGCGACCAACCTTTTTGCTATGGTAACAAAATTTAGACAACATACAGAAAATTTTAACAATGTGGTGTCCATAGCAAGGGATGCTACGCAAAACTATCTCCACTGGTCTTACTTAATATGGTAACTAAGGTTTAGTTTCATGTCAATATATCTGCTGGATAAAATGTTGCTATGCAAAATCGTCATAGCAACCGTTGCTATGTGAAACATACACCGCCTAGATTCACCGTAGTAAATAGCATACGAATAGGTCATCATAGCCAGAATTGTTCGCACATTAAGGCACGTAATATTATGACCACACTAATTTTGTTGCTAGTTTTTGTTGCCATAGCAACAGAAAGTAACTGAAGCTTTTATAAGAGATATCTTCAAGATCTTTGTATCAAACAGGGTGCTTTCAGAGTCAAAAGACAGTTGAATGCCATTTTTTAAAATTTTATTACAACCAACCCTAGTTGCCATGGTAACGAAATTTAGACAACATGCACAAAATTTAAATATTGTGGTGTCCATAGCAACGGACGCTGTGCAAAACTAACTACTGGTCTTACTTCATATCCTAACCAAGGTTTGGTAATGGTTCCATGTCAATATATCTGCTTGATAGGTTGTTGCTATGCAAAATCATCGCCCATAGCAACCGTTGGTATGTGAAGTATCGTTGTTCGATTTAATGTAGAGAATTGCATACGAATAGATTACCATAGCCATGCTTCCTAACATTTAAACACAGTAATTGCGTTATAGCACACTAAGGATGTTGCTAAGAGCTTTTTGCTACCATAGCAACAGAAAGTCACTGAAGGGCAGAAAATGTGTACTTCATAATTTTTCGATATAATATCACCAAATGTAACTGAATGTGCCAAAAAATCAATTTTTGCAAACAAATTTGACGGGAGCTATTTTCTTACATGTCGACCCACACAACTGCGCGGAGGGGGTGTCAAGAACATCTCAATAAGAGCGCTCCTATTGGCATAAACATAAAATAAAAGTGCCAGATTGAAGGCAATGAAAAAATAATAGTCACGAAGTCTTGTCTATATAAGTTAAAACCATTTTTTAATATTAAACAATATCTGGGGTCAATTTGACCCTGGCTTCCCTTCGAAAAGCTAACACTTCAGAATAATGTAGACAAATAACAAAGTTGACAATTTTTTTCTTCCAGCACACCACAAAGTAATTTATGCAGACAAATATTATCCACTTATTGTATAGAACGACAGCTAACGAACTGTCAAACACATCCTTATCATACTGGATAACATGCAAATAACAGAGCAGGTGAGTGAAATTCTGTCAATTGCCAACAGAATATGTAGGCCATTGGCGGCTTTTATGTTGTGAACTAACAATAGCAAAGAACAGTTGAATAATGTCTGTTCAACAGCTCGTCAGCTTGATCAGTGCGCTAGTCACTGAAATAATTCCACTAAACAGCACAGAGCTGAATCAACTACAGAAACTTAACAGAAACGATGTGATAACAAGGCATGAAAACGAATAATATGAGCTACATGCAAAAGATTCAATTTCAACCACCAACATAACAAAAACACAAAAAACTCAATTTACATGCTATCCAAATGAACACAAAAATCAAACCATTTTATTGCAGAATTAACCAATAAAAGATATTTGTGTGACAATGAGTATTCTTCATAAAACTGCATAAATTTTCAAAATGTGCTGTTTTAGTTATCTTTGTGCCAAAAACTGTCAAAATATCTTTGTTGTTGCCAAACTTAGATTGGAAAACCCGATGCCTCTTCTTTACTTGGTTGTGGTATAAATGTTACAGAATATGTAGCAAATTCTAATGAGCCAATCATACTCAATACGTCATATAGCAGTCAATGATAAATGAACAAAACTACAAAAAATGCAGCCACACACACATATATACTCACACTCACTGACACGTCCAAAACAATGTGATTCAGATAAAAATCTGTTCACTGAGAAAACAACTGCCTATGTCATTATGTCAAATTTTACAAAATCCATACCAGGCAATCTCAGAATCAGGCAATGTCAATGACCATACTAAGGCCCTAAGTACACTTGTCAAATGACAGCAAAACCAAGACGTAAAGTGATTATTCTGATTGTCTGAAATGCAAAATCAGAGTTATAATAAATAAGTTTTCATAACATGTGTTGTAAATAAAGGAATAGGCCTCAGGAAATGCAATAAACCATTGAAATTAAAGTGGTGATCTTTATCACGTGTACATCATGCATGACACATGAACACGAGATGAGGCCAATATTAACCAGCAGATCATGCATCGCAAAACAATCGAACTTCAGATTAAATACAGTAGTAATAGTGATGGTAATAGCCGTGACAATGTTTATGGTGCTGTCATTGTAGCAGTGAACTGCCACTGGGAGAGTTCACTCGGTTCATTTGGTCAGAGCAGCACGAGTGCCATTCGGCTGCCGACCTTTGGACCAGATCGATCAATCTGAACCTCAGGCAGCTACTAGTACTACACTAACCATCACCATTTATTACTACTCAGCCCAAAAGCTGATACTCATTTTACCATCCCACGGAGGGTAGAAGGCTGAGTCGACATAGCTGGGTGGCTTCGTACTGAGATGGTTTACCTGCCCATAGACAGTCACCCATCACGATACTAATCGGGCTAGGGAGAGAAAACTTCAAATAACAGCATCAGACCGAAAGTGAACAGGAAAAAGACAACTACAGTATCACTCAGCCCAGGAAGTTGTTACCGTGCGGACATATCTGTCAAATGACAGATGACTGACTGGTAAATAGAGTGCTGCGGGAATCAGTTGACGGCAAGTGACAGAAAGGAAGATCTCTAAAGAAGTGGACTGAGAACATCACAGAGTAGACAAAACTGTCAATGTGCAAAACTGTTTTAGCTGTAAGAGATTGTATAGCATGGGGCAACACTGTATCAGACTTAATGGTTTCCAACCAAGGAAGAGTAGAAAAATAATACATAAAACAGACAGGCAATGCAAAAACTAATGGAAGAGCAATTACAGTCACATAATAATGTGTACTGTAGTTTCAAGCTATGAACAAAGAGCCAATGCAGCAACAGTGCAGCAAATCAGTCTACGGAGTGCTCTGAAAAAAGCATCAACAAACTTTCTGTCAAAAATCATGACCAATATTGAAAAAATTCTTTCACTTGCCATCCAGCAGTAAATCTGCAATAAAGTGATTATTATCATTAAACACTGCAGAACACTTTAAACTTTTCTCTACACTACCTTGTGAAAATTTAGTAATCAAAAACTGGCATTTATATTTTACAAGGTAGAGTAGCAACACACAATGTGTGTGTGGTGAAATATCAGAAATTGCTTTGTTGCAAATTTATTTGCATCAGATAACAAATTTTGAAATTACCGTAACACATCATGCAGCAAAAATTGCTTTGATGAGAAATACCACAGGGTGGTCCAAAAAATACCCCATCACGTTCCTATTAAATAATGATGCTAAGTAATTTATTTAGATTGCATATCACACAGTTATTTATTAATATCACATTATACTATGCTATGAACTGCTGGAAGTAAACACTGGCTAAAGTAATTGATAAACCAATTAATGACACAGAATATTTACTTATACAGCACATCAGTTGCATTTACATCACTTGAATTGATGCTTAGTATGATTTTTCTTTAGTTTGCAATGACTGTTATTTGCTTCTCCGGCCACCCTGTGCAATTCAACTGCCCTCTAAAGCAATAAGGTCTCACTTTTCATCTTTCCAGTTCTGAAAGAGTTTAGTTTCCCAGTCTTCACAATGCACTATCACATCCCCAGTACTTATTGAAATAAGATAAACAGTAAAAACGTTGAGTCGAATGCCCTCTTAAAACATAATGTCAACAATCCACGCTGAAGGTCATATCTGGATGCCTTTTCAAAGTGCAGTTCACTAACGACTGCCTGTCGATGGAAGAGAAAAATGAAGCAGTAGATCGAATGCAGGCAGAAACATAATTTCACACAGTATATACAAGCAAATATCACTAAAAACGTCAGCAAGCTCTGAAACACCAAAGCTCAACAGATCAAAATAAAACCAATATCTGCACGTTGACATCTGCAGCTCACAGGATCAGTCACTATGCTACAATGGTCCGCAGCAGGCCACAGCATAATGACTCACTGTGCAGCTTACCAGCTACAAACTGTTTTGCATTCATATCTGGAAATTATATGCAAATGCAACAAGTAATAGCCTAATTAACACATAAAACAACATATTGACACACACATATATACACAACACATGCTGAATTCACACAGAACACCAAGCTATACAGATTCTGTACACATTTCATATTCACACCAGAAACCATGACTAACACACTAAACCACCATGTCACAATAACACAGTCCGATTCCCAGACATTTCCACTAACCCCCAGCACAGAAACTTAACACATGGAACCAACACAAAGTGTTTTTCACACAAAACTATTCTGAGCTTAAATAAATCAAGCCCAGCAGCTAAAAACATCACTGATGAATCTGCAGGAGAGTCAACAGTGAAATCTGAGCAGACAGTGTGGTTTGTCAGAAAATACCCAAGAAGAAAAAAATTTAGGCAAGTCATCGACAGATGTAATGAAACAACAGTGCTCATCGAAGTGGAGCAGCAGCAACACAAGAAGGCAAGTATTGCTGCTCTTAGTGAAACAAACACCACAAATACACATACATATCTGTCGGCTCTGCCGCAAGCAGTAACAAAAATAAAATATATTGTATGGATAACACAAAAAAATGAAACATTACATTGTGCGGTTTTATTTAATGCATACTGTTACTATTAATACTACTATTACGACAACATATCCAATTTCCAGGCAGCGTTTCTGAAGATTCTCAAGATCAGGTAAAATCCCAAAAAATACCTGGTAAACTTTTTGAGAATTGGTGGAGTAAGATTTTTATTGCTTAACCAATAACATAAAATCAGTGAAGTGCTTAAGTTAATGGCTAATGAAAATAATCACCTGCATTCTTCACAGCCGACACTATATATCAATGCATATACTGGCAGACAAACGGATAACTTAACAAAGGCCGTGCTGTATGCAAATCTAATAGCTTACAGAGTTAACAGCGAAGCCACACAGTGATCAGGTATGCAACATGCCTACATCGCTGTAGATGTTATCCAATGCTGGCCATGTAAACCAGGGGCCAAATTTTCAAAACTTTCCTAAGATATTTTCCAAAGGTCTTCCTATGTCAGATGATTTAAGAATTCCAAAGAAGTTTTCTTTTCCAAAATTTTGACGGCTTTCTTTGCGTTTCCAAAGAACTTTTTCTTTTCTTATCTTCCTAAACTACACTGTGTCCCAAAAAAACATGCCCGACATTTTCGACAGTAACTTGAAAACCAAGTAACAGATTTTGATAATTTTTGGCACAAATATTCCTGACACAACTTGCCATCAAACGACCGCTCAGTTTCCCACCTCACCCAAGGTATGCTTCTGCACTACCTAGGAAAAGCAGACCAAACGAAATATGTGGTGAAATAAACAGAAAACCTGAAAAAAATATCCCCGACATTATTGATTGCAACTTGAATAAAGATTAGCAGATTTTAATAATATTTGGCAGAAATATTTCTGACACAACTGGCTATATACCAGGTGTTTTAGTTTTCACCTCACCCAATGTCTGCTTTTGCACTACCTGGAGAAAGCAGACCAACCATAATGCGTGTTAACGTGAATGAACGTCAATAAATTCCATCTATCTTAATCTGTGGGCCCCAACAGCAGGTCCATTACAAGGTTTGACTGTCATGCAGCAGTGTATCTATCAGACAAAGTTTAGGAATGTTTGTGAAGTCAAGAAGCGACTGGTAGTGCCTGGATTGGTCTGGAGCAGAACATTATGGATACTGCTGTCAGTAAATGGAGAAAACGTCTGCTTGCATGTGTTCACATAGTGGGCCAACGCTTCAAGCAATTTTACTGCAGGCAGTTGAAAAATGGACAACTGGATGAATTGTCAGCCACAGTGTCAGAAATGTGAACAAAATGTGTTTTTATGTGTTATGTTAATTAAGCAATAATATTGCATTGGATAAAAAAGTGATATTTTGCTGGTTGCGTTTTCCCCATGTAGTGCGCTAACAAACGTTGGGTGAGGTGGGAAACCGAATAGTCATTTAATGGCAAGTTGTGTCAGGAATATTCATGCCAAAAATTATCGAAATC
>Ga0209671_1003058_pt1 | contig 15846 bp, 10 predicted proteins | sample WorMetHERISLAND2_2_FD_187401 | JGI IMG/M metagenome (GOLD analysis project Ga0209671, IMG submission 187401) | Marine gutless worms symbiont microbial communities from Max Planck institute for Marine Microbiology, Germany - Olavius geniculatus... | ecosystem: Host-associated > Annelida >...
ACAGTGAACTGAAGTAAAAAGAACTCAAATGCCATGCAGTTCAGTTGCTTTCAAAGCAACCAGTTTTAACTGAATTGTACGGCTGTATGTTAATTCAGTTCATTTATTATGGGGCCGTCCTTCCTAGAAGGAGGCGTCATGTGTTGATCCTGTCCGTCTGTCTGTCCCGTGCCTCCACCTAGAGGGAAAACGAAAAAGCCTACGAAAACCAAACTTGGTAGGAAGGGTCCCTGGACACCAGCACCCCGTGGATCAATTACAAAGTCAAAAGGTCAAAGGTCAAGGTCACGGCGGCTAATTGCGCAGTTTGCAAAAAATCCCCATAACTTCGCCGCCGGTTGACCGATCAACTTCATATTTGGCAGGTGTCATAAGGACCCCTCACTGCCTTGCCCCGGGTGATCTCGTTACCATGGCAACGGCCGTTCCCTCCGTCTGTCCGTACTCAACTGCAAGGACGGCCCCATAGCGGGCGGCCCCTCAACGGCCGCACTCTCTTGTTGGTTACTAAATCAAGTTATGTGTCGCTTTTGTATTTTTAAAAGTTATTTGTATATCTGTTTCTGTCATCAGGTTGTAGTAAATAAATAAAAAATTGGTCGTGTGCTCAGTGCAAACGAATGTACAATTAAGTGCTAAAAAGAAAAACAATTATATTTTTACATTTTACGCACTCGTCTGTTCCCCAGAGAGGCGCTTTTCCAGAGTCCCGTGCCTCTATTTTACCAATTTACTAGAATTGGGAAGTTACAAATTATTATGCAAGTTCTATGTATATGTACGTATGTACGAGGAAAAGGCCGATTGCCAACATTTCCTCCTAAGACATACGCCAAAAAAACGCAAAATCGAACACGCTAAAACAACTATAACACAATTTCTCTGCTTGCTATGATGCATAGTAAATGTCTCCGGTTATTTCATTTGATTTGATTTTTATTTTATCGCACATGCACGACGTTGTATTTACTACATAATGTGTATTGCTTGCTGTAAAGTTAGCTTGCCGATCTGCTCGTAATTATATGACTGGAGTGGATTTTATACCTTTTATACGATCAACAAAATCGCAGTGGTTTGGAGCAAATCATACTCGGTTATGCACGTAACGCGCGGCAGTTTCCCAATCCATCTTTTACGCCGCGTAGTTTTCTTGTCGCTGTCTGTCTGTCTCTCTGTCTGTCTGCGGGTGTCGCTCGGTGTATCTGTCCACTGATCTCTGCTGTCCCGTGCTCAGCGTGCATCAAGATCTTCGTCGCTTGCGTGTGTGTCGCTCCTCGCCCAATAATAGCTGTCACAATCGATACTGCGTGTCTTGTCGTTGCAGACACGAGTGGGACGTCGACGACGACGACGACGACGCCGAGGCTCGACGAGGGATCGCAGCCGACGCTCGTCGTCCCGGCCGTGACCTCGCCCGCCAGCGGTCGACCGGACGCGGCCGCACAGGGACCAAGAGCCGGGCGCCGGGCCCCGCGACGTCGCAGCGCGCCCACGCCAGGCATCCAGCCAGACGACGATGATGATGCTACCGTCCAATTCCCGGTGACGTTCAAGTCAGCCGACCTGTTCGCCGTCACCAAGACTAAGCTCTACTCGACGTTCAGTATCAGCATGAAGGTATATAGCGCAGTCCGTGGACTGTGCCACATTCAGTGTTATTACGCATCCGCCTGAGATAAACATCGTCGGAAGCACCGCATGGGCAACCAGCTGATATTTACTATAGCCATTATACAGTGTAGGCTATGCTTTTTGTTTGTTTGTCTGTGAGCGCGTCTGTGCGTTGTAATTTTCTAGCGCAAATGACACCGGCGTTATAATAGTTTTCTTGGCTTAGCTTAGATACGAAACATTGTCATGTTATTAGTTATTATTATCTTTTTGCTGTTTACGTTGATAATTGGTGGTGAACCTTAGATAGTCTGGTTTTGGTACATACATTGGCCATCTGTTTAGTGATTGTTTTTTTTATATGCCGATGACATTGCATTACTCTCAGCTTCGTGTTGTGGCCTGCAAAAAAATGGTTGACATCTGCGCCGACTATGGTAAGGTGTAGGACATTATATTCAACCTTCAGAAAAGCCAAGTTATAACGTTTGGTGGGTGGAACCTGGTAAAGCGTGTCATTACCATGACAGGCACACTTGTAGTTTAGGCAAACAGTGTTTCCTTCAATTGCAAGTCAAAGCTGATCAGCTTGTCGAGTTTTATCAGTAAATTTTGTAGCCAGTTTAATAACATCTCTGCAGTTATAGGTAAGGGCTTTAATGAAAGTTTTATTGCCTGCTTACTTTGTTTTATGGATGTGAAGTGTGGTCGCTCTCTACGACGGATTTACGTAAGTTAAATGTAGTTTAGAACAACAGCTTTAGTCGAATTTTTTTCTGGTTTTTGGCGAGAGAGCGTCAAACCACTACAATTTTATGCTAAGTCATTGTCTGCTACTCTTATCATTAATGAAAAAAAACTTTTGTTTTGGAAGAAAATGTTTCTATGTTCAAATGTTATATTAAAATCTATTTCTTGCTTTGTACACGCTCGATGTATAAATGTTGGACATTACTGTGGTGTAGCAGATGTAGGCTATGCCGTATTTCAAACGACAATGTTAAGGATGCTATTTGGCATAAGTTATGTTCATTGATTGCGTAATGTTTTTGGCATTTTTTAGCTTCTATGTGTATTGTTTCGATGTTTTATGTTTGCATTTCGTGATTATTCTGCCATCTGGCGTTTTCAATGTTGTCGGCTGCTTGCCCCTCCGATACGTTCTTTGAGACCTACCTGGCAGCTTGGCAGAATGCCCACGACCCGCCTTCACTCCCGGCAGCTTTACCGGACAAGCAGTCGTTCTGGGACCAGCCCGACATTCAATCTGCTCGAGCCCAGGTAGAGGCACACTATTCTGAGCCACAACAGACAGCCCGCTTCCTTGCTGCTGCCACACCTCACATCGGAGACTGGCTTTTAGCACTGCCCATCTCTAGCTGTGGACTGAGACTATCTGACGATGCAGTCCGTGTAGCAGTCGCTTTGCGTCTTGGTTGCAGCGTCTGTGTAGCCCATACTTGTCGTTGCGGATCGCCGGTAGACACTCACGATCTGCCAGCTGTTCACATCTTCCAGCCACTGGCGTTTGAAACCCACGGCACAACCCACTCATCTGCAATAGACTTTTTGAATGCGATGGGTGGTCGGTCAACCGCAGTAACAGAAGACCTACACGACACCACTTTTTTGGCAGCGCATTTCTGTTCTACTACAGCGATTTAACGCTATTCTGATCAGCGAGACCTTTGTCGAGGCCGGCGATGCACTATATCTCTAGCCACTCTGACACTTTGTTTTAAATCTTTTTTTGTGTTTTTAACCCCCGGGAACCTTTACTACCGGGGGTATAAAAATAAAGTAATAATATCAGTTGTAGTGTGATGCTGATTTGCTACTTGCTTAGTTCTTACTAACGTAAAAGTTTTTTCTGTTGCTGGCCGAAGACGTATAACTTATTAACTAGACATTAACTTGACGCCACCGCCATTTTGAACGTTTGGTTAAAGTAGAGAGATTTCTTAGCGATGACACACAATGATGAGTTGCTGTTTTACTAACTTGCGCACTTTTATATTCTAGCCGGGACCCAATTCGTTTAACTGCGTAGTCAGTTACCTGACAGGAAATTAATTGCTTGCGACAAGGTGGTCATTACGTATGGACGGATTCATTAGTAATTCTGTCACCCACGCGACAGTGTCAAACAACTAAAAGAGAAAATGTCAGCACACGGATGACCAGAACCAGTTCAGTGCACAACTATTATTGCACGGCTGCATTCGATGAACTTCTTTTACAAGCGACATTTTAAAACTGGCTTGGAAAAATAAAACGGTAAAAAATTTCGTCCAGAAAACGATTCTATTCATCGACTGCATTTAGATGCTACTGCAATCTCCGTCAAAGGCGACATACATTACTTACAAAGTCTTAACAAAATACGTATTTCTTACATGAGTATTTGAGCGGTATACCGAGAGAGGTATCAGGGGTTGTTCCGGCTTTTATGCCCAATGTAATTTGACGTTCCACTTAGTTACTTACGTACTGAATGTGAACTGTGGTTAGCTCCGGACGCTGCAGTCGTACGGTCTGCTGCTCTACAGCGGTTCAGGCGTTGTCGACCGTGACTTTCTGTCGCTCGAGCTGATCGCTGGTCGGACGCGCTACATGTTTGACACAGGCGACGGACCGCGCTCAATCGTCGTCAACGCGACAGCGCCCCTCAACGACGGTCAGTGGCACGATATCGCCGTCGTCAGATCCAACGTGCTGACACCTAGTGGACATGCCCTGGTTGTCGACGGACATGTCGCTTACGAACAACCTCTGAATGCCGCTCATCAGGTTAATTACACTTACTTTTCCTTGTCCACATTTCTTTGAGTTGAGAACGAAAACGTACTGCAGGCCAATGACACAAACTCTTTCGACTTTGATTAAAAATATTCCGAATATGATGAGTCTAAGCTACTGATCAATCTGCGCATGAAAGCAATCACATGTGCCCATTAAACTGCACCGAAAATTATTAAACGACATATTTCAATTCGAGATCGGTGTGACAGTAGACCAGTATCATACCACTGTTTTGCGATTGACTATTACTACTACATATTACATAATGTAATTGCTTATTTGTGAAACGCGATTGAAGAGAATTATACATGGAGTGCAGATCATCTGCTATGAACTAGACTGAATGAAGAACACGGCTACGTGTTACACAATAATGTTCAGAGAAAACGGGATAGGGTTGCTAGGGTCAGATAGAATTGAAAACAAGACCACGAACGAGAAAGAAACCATCATTCGCGACTTAAGGCGCGTACAGAGCGACATAACTGAACTGAACTGAACTAGATTACTGCATGCCCGTTGACCAGTTCAGTCCAGTTGTGTCGTTCTGTACTCGTCTTAACGCTTTATTGTGCTGGAGCCAAGTGCAGTTCGAATGACAGACGAGGATGACAGATGAGTCGACGGCCAAGAACTGTTTTGTGTCGGTTGGTAGGGCGCCCGGACGTCGCGCCACTCGGTTCACTTTGACCTCAACGACGACATCTACGTGGGTGGTCTACCGCAGCACATGTACCGTGTGGCGGGCAAGTCTCTACTACGTGTACGTGACGGCTTCCATGGCTGCCTGGCATCTCTGAGGCTCAACGGACCACCACGTGACCTACTCGGCGCTTCATTCCAGCTCCCGCCACACGCCGCCGCATTCATCACTCCCGGCTGTGACGGTCAGACTCCCTTCGTGTCTAGTCCGTTCGAGGCTATGGTCAAATTCGGCGTTGTTGAAGGGATCGATAATTTAAATAGAATCGTCAAATTGAGGTCGTTGACCGCGCCCGACGCTTGCGTAAACTGCAGCAGTTCGAATTTAAAGATGGCGAAACACGACACGGAGAACAGTATTCTACGTGCGAAAACCAGCAAATAATTGAAACATTATTTTCTGCATGTCCATTGTCCAAACGCAAAAATTGTATGGATCTAATAGGCAACAGTTAAAATGCACATACTAAACAAATTTTCATACTTTGATAATCATTATCGCACTTGTATTCTGCTCAGTAATGCGAGTTAAAACACAGTTCTGGCAAAATGTCGAACAGGAACTGTCAGCGTATGATGTAGAGAAATGTTAAACGAGAAAAGGTCATGACCAAAAAAATGATGGACCAAGTTAATATGCAAAAGCGCATTTCTAATTAGTAGGCCTAATTGCTGCTGATGATAAGGATATTAAACGTTGCAAAGTCTCTAGATTGCTGTGTGATGCGGTGCTCTGTGTTACACAGAGCCAAGCCGGGAATGCGAAAGGAGCAGCATCTGCGAGAACGGTGGACTCTGTGTCCAGCACTGGGACACGTTCACCTGTCAGTGCGATATGACGTCATTCACCGGACCTACCTGCGCACAGGGTCACTTTCTATACAGATAAATCATATTTTTCGCGTTATTGACTACTTGTAGTTCTGAAGAACTGTGACGATATTTTCGGAGTCTTTTTCTGTGTGTCTGTGTGCTAAAAACTGTGTCATAGTCATTGGCGTGATATCTTGTGATTTGTTGGAAGTTAGGATTACTAAATTTCAAATTGAATAAGTAAAACTTGGATTGAATTGGCGGTCAGGGGTCAGAGAAAATTTGGAAACTCGTGCGCGTTTTAAGATAACCCGTACATTACGATTTCTTTCAGAAAATTTTGGAAAACTCGTCCAAATATTTACTGCACAAAGTTTCCTGAGTGATAAGCTTTGCGTAATGGACTTTAAGATTTGTTTCTGAGGACAATTTGATTTTTAAACCCACCCAGAAACCTTTTACCTTGCAGTGAAAATCTGTTGCTGCGGTCGGAAAAGGGAGCGTCGTGTTTTCGTTTTCTTTCGTTTTCGTCGTCGTCGTCGTCGTTATGCTCATTGCGGCGATGCAGAAGAAGAAATTGATTTCGTTCGACTGACTGACGTGCGACGGCTCGCCGACGAGCTGGATAGCGGACATAATCGTGACGGCGCCGGCAAAGTGGACGCCAGCACCGACCGCATCGTCGCCGTCAACTCGACTCGGCGACTCCGCGCGCGCGCGCCAAATAACCAGATTGATATCTCGCCTCGCCATTTCTGTCGAGCGTTATCGGTCTGTATGGACGTCTGACGGACAAATTGATTTCGCCGTGCGACGTTGTCCGTTCATCCGCCGCATGCTTTCTGTGGAAAAGGAGTGCTGCTGTGGCGGCTCAAACTCGACTTGCTTCGATTATTCGTAAATTTGTGGTCCAACATGTTGTGTAACGAGAACATTGAAAGCCTGCAGAATATGCGCAAAAAGTTGTGCAACGTAAATCTGCTAACATCCAATGCCTACAACATTTACACAACATGAAAAATGTTGCACAGCTTTTTGTGCCACTTGTTGTTTAACAGCTCCGCGACAAATCAACGTAGTGGACCTTGAGCCTATAGTTTGCTGCACCAAGGCAAATTTACAAGGAAACTAACACAGTCATCGTACTGCAATTTACAGCAGCGCAGAACTACGAATGTCGCAGAGTCAAACGTATTCAATCACTGCCGCGTAAGCCTACCGTCGATGTGATAATTCAATAATTCATTCTTTGGACGACCATCCTCTTTGAAGTCTGGCGATAGCCGACCATCATTCCTTTATGTGGCATCGATGACAGGCGATCGGTCGTTCCACGCCGTGTCTTTACCGCCGTTTTGTTTCGCTGCCGTCTCCAGCTTTCATTGATGTTATCCATCCGTGCGTTCGTCTTTTATGCTTCCCTCGATACTGTTTGTGAGGTTTCTCTGTTGAACTGGCTTAATTTTACTTACACATAATTGTTATATTAGTGTAAGATTTAACCTAGTATACAGAACAACACCGTTTTGCGGTATAAAATAACTTATATGGAAGACGAATAAACAGTGTACAGTAATGGCAATAAGCAAACACAATAATAAATTGAATACGGATACAACGAGTTTTTTCAGCACTATAGCGTGTCGTTCACGCAAGTAAGTAAGTTCAAATAAGCAAAATTTAATCTGAATGCAAACAAGAACAAAAACCATAATGTCAGATCTCAAATATCTTCCGAGTACGACAAAACAAATCGATACTGTTTCACAAAATCTCAGTCTACGTACGACTTGCTCCACTCGAAATACGAGCTAGTAAGCAAAGACCAAACAGTCAAACTCTATATACACAAAGGCATAACGAAAATACTCAAGCGGAGTCCCAAGCGCGTGACCGATGCTACCACCCACACACCATCGATGACCAAATCATCTGACAGACACCGCAAACTGTTTGTGGAGTTTCAAGTGTAGGAGATAAGTTGACTAGTAATAAGTCATGATATAATATTTGAAGACAGTTTGCCTTCTTCTCAAAACGCACTTAGTGCAAGTTTTTGAGCGGCTTTGCCTGTCTCGGAATACTGCAGTTTTAGCTGCAACTTTAGCTGTTAGTTCTGTTTTTGTATTTAGTTCAGTCAGCACCACCACATACAACGTCGTTATCTTTGAGTCTGCGAGATAAAAGTTAGTTATGTAAATGTAAAGGTCATTGCTATAGAATTATTTACATTGTGAGTTTTGACCCAGGAGTCGTCTTTCCTAAGGTGTCGAAAGTGGCAGCTGATTGGCATCAACTAATGGTACCGCAACGCACATCGTAACCGTCCAATGTTTGACCTAATGTGCAATTGCACCGCGGTGCTGCGAGCAGACATACCACTGACCAGTCAACCACATGAAGAGCCTCAGCAGTTGGCACTGTAAGCCACGCTGTAGATAAGCTATTAGTAATTTTCGTCGCCCTGAGTATAAAAGGCTGAGTTGGTCTAAACATACGGGTATAGTGGTCGCTTGCATTACACCCAGTAAGCTTTGAGCAGCGTATGGCACTCTACCGTTAGACCACTCGAGTGAACAATTAACACGCAGAACGTTTGATGGTCAGCAGGTATAAGAAATCACGATTGCTCTAGTATCTGCATGACAATGATCGATTCGTAGCAGTACAGAGCCGATCGCATTGCACAAGATGTAGACAGCCAGCTGAGAAATGACTGACGATCACGTGTCACTCCGATCAGTAGGCGTCCAGTCTAATAACAAGAACATCGTACGCGGACCGCTAGTATCTGCGCGTGGTCGAAACGGTTTCTTTAAGTGTCGATTTGTTGCTGTTTCGGGAGACAGCGACGACAGCAAGGTCAAGCAGGTCGCGCCTTCTGCTGCTGGCGATGTCGCTGGTGTGAGTCAGATGATGCTGTAATGACGTCACACTGATACGTCGTCGTTATCGTTTGATAGCGTGATGTTAGCGTCCAGTTGGAATGCCACTGCCCACCGGCACTTCACGAGAAGTTTGCCACCCCCGGCAACTGCAGTCATCACGCTCACACGTACGGAAGTAATATTATAAGAAAACTTCTCGCTCGTTCTATACTTTTAAGTTCAACCCAGTCTTTCATCCCTGCGGGGTAGGTAAATCGAGTACCTGGTTGCGGTTAAGTTAATCAATCAATCAATGAAATATTTATATAGCGCCAGTAATCGATAATCGAATCTTAGGCGTTAGCAAAGCGGGACAATGTTTATATACTATTATTTATGTCGGGTGCGGATAACATTGTATGACTCCATATGGCAGGTAACGCTCCGTAGCTCTGAGATAGTTTACCATTTGGAGCTATGGACAATCTTTATACTTAAGCAAGTAGTATCCTGGTATCATTTACATTGCCGTCACCGTTATTGTTATAGGAAGGTGGTAACTGGTGACAACGTACGTCGTGCTCGTGGCTGCCACGTGTATTATGCAAAAGAGGGATATCATCTTAAAAATGTACCCTTTGAAAAAAAACAATATACGTCTTTGCTTTTTGTATTTATCGTGTTATGTCGTGTAAGATGTGTACAGTCTCTGGAATTATACCACGACAGTCACGTTCGTTTATAATAATAGTAATACTACTAGGCTTAATACTAATAATAACCACCATTATCGTCATCGTCGTCGTCGTCGTCGTGATCACCGTGGAATAATGTAATAACGTGAAAGCTATGGAACAGTACGGTATAGAACACGGATCGAGTGTGTATAGCAATCTTGCTGCATGTCCTTGGTCGGTCGTTGACGTACTCATTCGGCGCTGATTGTGTCCGCGGGTCCGGATTAGGACGGCTCGCTAGCCACGGTGATCGAATTAGGCTAGCGGACCTAACGCCAGAACGCCCCGTCCTGGCCGCCGGCGTCACCACAAACGCGTCACATAGCGTCGTGTCGTGGTGCTGATCAAAAAAGGAACAAATTCGCCAGCGGCTGAGTCAGGCCAAACTGATGGCGACACATCGAAACTGCCTGTTTAACGCATGCGCACTGACGAATCTATATCAATTCAGTCAGCAGTCTAAGCATATTTTTGTTCATCACTGGGGTGTCTGGTTTTCAGACAACGTTGCCGGGGTTGTTTATAAAAGCTGCTCTTGACTGGTGAGTACAGTGTACGGTGGACCGAAAATGCGGGTTCTGCTAAAAGTGATGTAATCTATTGCACGTCCGCAAGCTGTTGAAATGTGCATTTCTTACGTGTGGTTTAATGCTGCTGCACATCTGTAGGCCTATTTGTTGAAGACCATAACTAGATTCAAAACTAGGACCTGGGAAATAAAATTTCTGGATGTCCGAAAAACAAAATTCGTGCTTGAGAACTCCAAACATGCATAGGCCTAAGTCAAGTAGGCGCAAGACTAGCTAGCTGCGATGCTAGTAGGCTAAAGTGGTCGCCGGTAAACCAGATTTGCACTAGCAAAATTTTGACGTAACGGGATGTCGCTGCTCATTGTTCGGAACGTGAAACAGGAAAATGCTTTAGTAGAGGATGTTCATGCAACAAATCTTTGCGTGAAACGCGCAAGACTTACTGACGCGTTGCATGGCAATTCTGCGCCTAATACAACGAACGCCTGGATTGTATGATCGGCCGTCTACTGCTGCACAATCCGATCTCATTATGCCGTCGACGGACAAATAGGATTGGAAGGATCGGACTTTTTCGGCCAGTGTGCGGCATTAACGCTCAGTGGCTTGCGTGCCAAAAGCACGACTGAAAGAGAAATCTATTGTTCGAAGCACCTTTTATACACTGTGGCATGTGTAACCTTGGCCGAGTTTCAATAGTGTGAACGTTCAAGATTTTTGATTTTTGTGTTGGAAAAAAATTGTTCGTCAAACATTTCCGAAAATGACTTCCAACGATCAGTGAACCACATTTAATTCAGTGGAAACTAGAGAGAGCAATTTAATTTATCGTACGTACATTTGCGTTCATTCTCCGCGTGATCTTGTGTTACGCTTCTGTCATAAGCTTGGTGGCATAGTGGTTAGGGCGTTGGATACGAGACCGAAAGGTCCACGGTTCATTAGGCTGCCAAGTAACAACCTTGGGCAAGTTGTTCACACTTACCTGCCTGTGTAGGTGCAAGGGTCTAGTGGTTGGTGTCAACTCGTAACTTTTAGGTTGAGGTTTGATTCTTACTGCCGTCATTGCAAGCAACCTTGAGCAAGTTGCTAACCTACTGTGTGCTCAAGCCAACTCAGCCTCCTACCCTACGTGGGACGGGAATTGAGTAGTGGCTTACGGGCTACGGGGTGAAGTCCTAGTGTGGCTGATTGGGGCGGTGGTATGTCTGCTAGCTGCAAACCGCGTGTCCAATGGTTCGTTAACACGGGCAATGAACGGCCGCTTACTGAGCTGCGGTATTATTAGCTCATGCTGATTAGCTGCCACTTCTGAGATTGTAAAGCATTCTGAGCAACGGTAAGAAGTGCTATAGCAAGTGTTGGCCTTTACCTTATCTTTAGTCAATAAAAAACCAATTCTGCTTCTGGTAAAAATGTGACGTATAAAGGACTTTGACGGCGTTTTGAGAAGAGGCACATGCAACAACGTTTTGCGCAAACTTCTGTTATTGTGGCCTCAATTCAATTTGCCGGTATTGCACTCACGGTTTTGGTTCTATTTTGCGCACTGCTTGCAAGCACTAGTAAGTAGCACACGCTGTAAGTGTATTGGCCGGATAAATGTTTTTACAGTCCGTCGATGCACTGTCTGGTTATGCTTGGTCTTGTGGCGTCCTGTAGACGAAATACTGAGTCGTTCGAGCCGGACTAGGCAATGCGGCGTGAAGAATAATATGTCGTTATAATCTTCGTTGGGTGAAATCGAGCGCAAATATTGATAACTGGTCGCGTAATTTACGTGCGCAGCTCGGCGTGCATTACAGACGACTGTCTTACGTGGCACCGGCGTTTAATGTCCGCCCGATCCAGTCGTATAGTCCACTGGACTCGCAGTGGCCCGGACGATCTGTTCTGTGCTTCCCGTTCACTGACTTTCTCTGCTTTTGTTATATACTTGGCGCTCGGGGACTTCCATTCATGCGTGCCGTGCCTGTTTTTTCATATAACATTTGGCACTGTCTTACGGAGCGGAAGAAATAGCAGAATGTTGCAGCTTCTTAGAAGTTATTTTGCTTAATTATGATATTGGCCCACTATATGTTCTCTTCTTGCGCGTGACATCAAGTGGTGTTTAGCGTGTCTTAGCTATTGTGCGTAAAGGGGTCTCGCCTGTCTCCGCCAAGCAGACCAGTACTCGATTTCCCTACCCAAGACGGATAGAAAGCTGAGTTTACCTCAATGGCTGGCTATACCAAGACGGTTTACCTGCCTGCAAGCAATCACCATCCAAGTAGTGGTTGGCCCGACCAGAAGTCAAACTCGCGACCACTGGATCGTGAGTCCAACTTCCTGTCCTTTGCGCCACGAAGCCTCGACTAAAACATTGGAACACTCTGGAATGTCTGGAATACTCTGCTGGTGGACAGAACAACATCTTAGTTATAACTCTCGACTCTTCATAAAATCACACCTGGACATCATTATCTAACCTGAATGATTACCATTAACCTCAAAGTAGCTCTGCTACAAGAGCAACCATTATTGAATGATTGATATCCGACGTCAAGGCCAGTTCCATCGTGTCCGTCCCACTGAGGGTCGATTTCCACCTGTATGCGTACAGTGAACCTACTGCGTCGTTGGGTCGTGTGTGCCGGTCGGTCGGCGTCTGCGTCGGTGCTGCATCAATACAGTCACGCCGGTCGGATTTGTATCCGCCGTCCATCTCTCGGCCGCTACTGACATAGTATACGCAGACGGACCACCGGCCACGCTGCGACATTCGGCGACCTACCGCACGCCGTCTCGAGTCATCTAATAAATTCGACAGCAAAGAAGCGTTGCGTTGGCGGGGTCTGGCGGGCGCGTATAATTAACCCAGTGCGCGTGGTAGCCGCTCGCTGAGCGTGAAGACAACACGATGGACCGACAGAACTGGCTGCGCGCGGCACACAGCAAGCGATTTCCCTCGATGTGTCAATTAAACGTGACGTCGTGGATGACGATTGCGCCTCCGGGCGTGTGGTTGTATGTTGCAATAGCAGGCACATTTTGACATCAGCAGACAGTGTTTTTAACAAGGCCTTAAAATGGCTTTTTGATCATCCCTACTCGTAGCTGGTGCCCCTGAGAACTTCGTTTAAGAGACGCCTCGTAAATAACATAACATAACATATTCGTTTAATGGACAAAGTTGGCAAAAGCAACTTGTACAAATTAACAGGCAGTTACACACTAAAAGTTACAAGAAAAAGAAACTACAAAGCAGTAAAAACTAAAACAACATGACTAATAACTGTCCTTATATAGCATGCGCACAATGCAGTCCCGATCAGTTTAGCGTGAAGTTTTTACGCGCGAAAGCAGCTACTGCTTTCAGCGCGTCTTAGCCATCGCAATTCCGTCTGTCCGTCTGTCGCACGGGTGGATCAGTCAAAAACGGTGCAAGCTAGGATTACGAAATCTTTACCGTCGGCTGCCTGGAAGTTTCAGGAACCGTAAAGCTTTTCCATAAATTCGAAGGGGGTCACCTCGAACGAAGGCGCTAAATAAGAGGGGGTAAGTAAAATTTGCGATTTTGGGCCAATAAGTCGCTGTATCTCAGTAACGGTGCGAGATAAGGTTTAAGTTACTATTAATCACTAATAGGAAGTTGTACACTGCTCTCGATTGCGCGCCGAATTCAATGATTTTGAATGACCATGAACGCCAAGATAGGGGATTTTATGGATTTTTTGGCAATTTTGGGCTGCGACACAAGTCTATATCATTCACAAGGTGGCGCCACGGAACTATCGTTATGCGATCCAGATAGAGAATTTGGTACTTGTATATTAACTTAGCGTAAAAACCCCAATTTTCAGCTAAATTACTGAACCGGAACTGCTGTTGGCTTTCGCGCGTGTCGTGAGCATTAGCTCAAATTTCTTGTGGTAATTAAGGACTTATTATGTGTCCTAATTGTGTATTAATTGATTGTTTTAATTGTAGGCCTATAGTTTAACGACTGTAGCTTAGATGTTTTAACTGCGAACATTTCTTAGTTGGTTGTAAAATAGGCCTAATCGAAGTTTTTTTGCTGTAATTGCGAAGTAATAGGTAATTCTGTTTGTATGTTTGTATGTCTGTCTGTGATGTAAAATGTGAATGACATTATAGCAGCACATTGTTGCAGCGGTTGCAGTCTGTCTGCAATGCACGGTGTTTGCTCTTTCGTTCGTCGTTGACTCGTTGCTGTGGTCAATTCGTATGCAGATGATGTGGATCGTCGGGGGCGTCACTAGCAGCCGCCAGTGTAAATCACGCGAGAATCGAGGCGCCGAAGGCATCGTGGGGAATGGAGTTTGGAAATGGGAATACCGTCCCCATCTGGAGGGATCTGGGGCAATTTGGTTTACTTTTCCGTTCGCGAAATAACGTATTTTGATGCATTCTGTATCACGCTGTACCGCGTGCGGTTCGGACAACATTCAGAAGCATAAAGCATGAAAGCCAAACAACAGACTTAACGCGGTTTTGCTTAACCGCAAAATAATAGGATTATTCGTATATTTTTGACACTTGGTCCATTCGTCCTGGAACACCATCGAATCGATTTCGGGGACATGACCTTCGGAGGACGCCGCCCCTAGTGGTCTTTGGTCACGTGTCTATGTGTGTGTGTGAGTGTAGAGGGCGTGGCGTACACGTTCGGTCACGCTGGTGGCGTCATCGTCTACTCGTTCCCAGACTTCGAGTTGCCTGACGCCCGACGTGACAACTTGGCGCTCGGTCTGGTCACGACTCAACGCAGTGCGGTCGTACTGCGTGTAGTCAGCGGCAGCAGCAGCGACTTTATACAGATGGAACTTGTACGTACGCTACAGTCAGAATGGAAAAAACCTCGATTTTAAAGCCGCCCGGAACGATAGTCCGGAATGCCTTGTGTTTTACTGCAGTTTTTTTATTTATTTATTCTTTTTTTTCAACGCGAGACCTCCGAGGTTTCTCGGCCGATGGCCGCGAAATTTTGCCACGTGGTCGGAAGAGTGTTAAATTTTTATAATGCCGATATAAAATTTGGGATCCTGCCCCAAAAAAAAATCTTGAGGCGAACATGTTAAATTTAACTTGATTTTGAACCTGTTTCCATTTTGAGCACGAATATCTCCGGAACGGATAAATATTCAAAAACGAAAAACTAAATTATCGACAGCGTTTTCTGCCACGTTAGACGGAAAAAGTCCGGTGAACTTTAGTCCACTTTTCACAGCGTTCTCGCGGCTAATGTTTACCCACCAAATCAACTTTTTGGAATATTATATGTTGGCTCATAAGGGGTGCTGCGCCCCAAAATTTTTACACGCACTTGAAAATGACCAAGGATTGAGCTGAATTGCATGATGCCGTATATCGGGGGCCACCTACATGTAGGCATACGTCATTACGTCGTGGCTGTAATTGTCTGGCTGACGATGTATAATGTATGTTTATTCCATTCCATTTTATTTAAATCAGGCAACGTGGCCCATACACACACACATACACACACACACGAAGAATAAAAACACTACACAATAAAACCTAGAAATAAAACCTATAGAATACACAGTATGCAAGAGAAAGCTACACACAAAACTTTGTTACAATACACACAAGTCTGTTATGACAGTTCTTTACATCTCAAAAAACTCCACTCAGCATTATGTTGGACAGTGCAGAAAGTCGGTAAGCCCAACTGCAGAAACATATCAGAAACACTGCTATATTTATGAAAGTTAAAAAATTTTTTTAAGCATTTGATATATGCAGACTTAAGCT
>Ga0209671_1003059_pt1 | contig 15846 bp, 10 predicted proteins | sample WorMetHERISLAND2_2_FD_187401 | JGI IMG/M metagenome (GOLD analysis project Ga0209671, IMG submission 187401) | Marine gutless worms symbiont microbial communities from Max Planck institute for Marine Microbiology, Germany - Olavius geniculatus... | ecosystem: Host-associated > Annelida >...
GGTCACACGTATAGGCAATGTGAAGACTCCTTTATTTATTTCTTCATTTATTCCTTCATTTATTATGGAAGACCCTTATAGGGTGTTTACACGATATGAAGCAAACATGAAGCAAACGCTTCATGTTTGTTTTATCATCTAAACCGCGTAGGCCTATAACGCAGGCTGTCAGGCCCGTCGAGAGGGTGGGGTAAGGGTTTGTGCCAGTCTGACGAAATCAATCTGTTGCCCATTTCGTTAGTGCTGTCCCGATCGTCTTGTCCTCGTCGTGACTCGTGATCGTGCCGACTCACGCCGTGGCAGTACGCTGCAGCCTGTGGGCACAGGGCACACGCTACTGACGGTAGGCGTGGCTATGGGCGTGGTGAGTTGTGTTTGATTTTCGTAAATAGTAGAAAATGTAAGTGGCTTAGTGCTTGTATCGTAATTTCTGTTTCCTGGAGCTTGTCATAGTCGAAAGAATAATGTTAAAACGTAAGGTAATCGTCAGTCACCGCTATTGTGGTTAGACATAATTGTAGAATATATTATATAGTTCACGTAGGCTACGGTGTAAGTAGCCTAGTTCTATGCCGTCCGTGTAAGTAGCAGTTGTAGAAGTTGGTAAAAGGTAGCCTAACTAACATTTCAATCTACTATTCAGTATTTGAAATCTGAGCCGTGGATAACAAAGCTAAGTAAGAGGTAGACAAAGAACTACCTAAATATTAGTCTAGAGCTATATACGGACAGCTAATTAGAACTAGGCTAGGTAAGAGGTAGCCTTGTTACACACAGCTCAGATCTCGAATTCTGAAAGGCTTTAGTATTAGGCTAGGTAAAATGAGGACCAATATGGGTACGGTTAAAGAGCGGATTGCGGATCTGGGTACAATACACTTATTTAGACCAGCCTCATATTTAACCAGTGAACTCTACTCGTCGAGTGCTACAAAAGATATCATTACATCACCATTCAATTCTGTCAAGAACCGGAAAAAACACTGTGAAGTACAGATCTCACTGTTGTTATAGCGACCACGGGAAAACATTCTTGCGTCAACATTGCATCATCGCCGAAAAACATAGAATAGCTAAGCATCGAAGTCGCAAACATGGACGTAAAGTAAGTAAGTAACACATTCCAAAAAGAAAATGCTTGCTGCAGAAATTAATTCAGAATGAGGTAAAATTCAACAATGAAATTAAACAAATTCAATTTTAATATTTAATATTGTTAATGCTAACCCTAGCCTTATCCCTAACCCTAATCTTAGCCCTAACCTTAATTCTAACCCTAATCCTAATCTTAACCTAACCCTAATCTTAGCCCTAACCTTAACTCTAGCAGTTAATTTGGGTCCTAGTGAATTAACGGACAAGAACCGTGTGTTCAGTTGTAGTTATGTTTGAGAAGCAACCATGCCTGATACACCAGTAGAGAAATCTGTGCCACGAATTGCAAGGACTGCCAGTAACCCAGCCTCGGGGTAAGCACCTATGCTTTCTAGTCATTTTTTAGTGTTGAAGAAAGATTGAAAGTTGTGTAAAGTTGATGACACATTGACCATTTTCTGGCGCCTGTTTCTGGCACCCAAAACTGGCGCCAGTTGTCTGGTACCAGAAACCATGACACACTTAGCCGGCAAATGATACCGACAGAAGAAAAGAAAGAGAGTTTTGAGAATGATGACGTTATAGCTGCTGTTTTAGCATTCAGGTTGTTGAACAAAAATCCAAAAGAAAAAGCAACATAAACGAATGTGGTGGGTGAAATTGAATGTGCTCTATCAGGCTGGCACCAGAAAAGTATGAAAGACTGTTACCAGACTGGTACCAGACTGGTACCAGAAACAGGCACGTGAAACTGGCCAGTGTGTGATCACTATAAAATTTGAGAGTCTAGCAAGACAAAGTGGTTTGTAGTTGATGAAAAATGGTTATACACTGTGTCTCAAAAAACAGCCTGAACATTTTTGATTATATCTTGAAAAAGGATTATCAGATATAATAATTTATGGTACAAATATTTCTGAGAAAACTTGCCATTAAATAAATGTTCAATTTCTTACCTCACCCAAAGTCTGTTTGTGCACTACCTGGGGAAAACAGAACCAATGAAATATTGCTTTGTTACCCAATGCTGTATTATTGCATAATCTCACTAACACACAAAAACATATTTTGTTAACTTTCTTGACACTTTGGCTTTCATTTCATCCAATTGTTTTGTTTTTTAACTGCATACTGCAAAATTGCTTGAAATATGGGTGCACTGTGCACCAGTCATATCTTGAATTCATAAACATTTCTTAACGTCATCTGGTAGACACACTGCTTTATGACAGTCAAGCCTTGCAATCAGCTGGCTTTTGGGGGCCACAGATCTGGATAGATAAAATTTTTAAAAAGTTTTTTTTCATTCATTTCAACACATGATTTGCTTGATCGGTTTTCCCCAGATAGTGCAAAAGCAGAAGTTGGGTGAAATGGGAACTGCATTGTGCAAACACAGGCATGGAGATGCTTTCCGCATTCATTGACTGCTCAGTAACCACTAACCATAATGTTCTGCTTCAGACTAATCCAGACTTCACCAGAGATCTGGATAGATAGAATTTATTGAAGTTTTTTCATTCATTTTAACACATGATGTGCTTGGTCGGTTTTCCCCAGGTAGTGCAAAAGCAGAAGTTGGGTGAGGTGGGAACTTAAACAATCATTTAATAGCCAGTGGTGTCAAAAATATTTAGACCAAAAATTATTAAAATCTGATTATGTTTCTTGAAGTTTTGATCGATAATTTTGGGGAAGTTTTTTGTCACGTTTTTGCATATTTCAATGCATATTTTGCTTTGTCTGCATTCCCTTGGTAGTGCAGAAGGAAACATTAGGTGAGGTGGAAAGCTGAACAGTCATTTGATGGCAAGTTGTGTCAGGAATATTTACATCAGAAATTACTAGAATCTGATAACTTTTCTTGAAGTTACAATCAGAAATGTTGGGGATGTTTTTTGAGACACAGCGTAAATGTAGCCAGATTGATAATTTTGTGACAACAATTGTTTTCCTTAATGACGATGTTTTTTTCATTTTTTGATGATTGTAGTACTGATTCTTCAATTGATATGGTAATCTGGTGATTCTGACAATTGTTTTTGGCTTTTCTTTGCAAGGACTGCAGAATGTAATATTGTTAATGATGTAAATTATCTCATGTATGTAATCCCATAAATATGTTATACCTGTTTTCAGCAGCGGATCACAAGGTCAATTGAAACGACGTGAAAATATAGCAAGCTTGCTGCGGCTTCAGGCAAATGCCAAGTTTACCAAAGACAGATTCAACCAGCCGAAGGGAAGCGTGTCAAGCATTCCTCGATGCCCAGACAGTGCATCATCGAAGCATGGTTACCCTGGCAGCAATGCAATGCAAGCCGGACATCGTGCACAGAGCGTTCAGAACATCTGTCGTATCCCAGTGGCTGTGGCACCGAATGCCAAGACGCATTTGCCACGAGCAGCCAGTATCCAGAACATCTCCAAGACTTCGAAACCACTTCGGCCTCCAGTGAATGCAGCTGCTGCATACAATGCCGAGCTGCTGGCCAGCTTTGAACGAGAGAAGAAGACCCTCGAGGCACGCATCACTGACCTTACCAGCAAGCTGGATGAGGCGAAGCAGCGGGAAGAAGAAATGAGAGGCAGTGCAGACAGCGATGAGTTGACGAGCCTGCGGGCAGAGAATGAGCGTCTGCGTGAAGAGCTGGCAAAAGAACAGCAGTTGAGGGAGGAAAGCAGTAACCATGATGAGCATTTCACCGATGCCGAGAAGCTGCGACTTCTTCAGTGGCAGGCGCATTCACCGCAGGGCAGGAACTCTGTTGGTGACCTGAGAACTTCGCTTGACTCCAGTCACGTCACGCTGGATCGACGAAGCAGTGTGAGTGTTGACTGTGGTCTGGATCACGGCCCTGCTTCAGTTGCTGCACTCCGCGACAGACTCGCTCTTATGAAGGTATGATGCTCGAGTTGTCAATTTTTTTGGTTTCTGTTTAACCAGTCTATCAGTAATTGCGTTGGATTTTTCTGGGCACTCTACAGAGTGATGGTTTGGAATTGCAGTAGCAGAGTGTTTGAGTGTTTCATTTTTACGTGCGAAAGCAGCTACTGCTTTCAGCGCGTCTTAGCCATCGCAGTTCTGTTCGTCCGTCCGTCCATCTGTCTGTCTGTCCGTCGGTCACACGGGTGGATCAGTCAAAAGTGGTGCAAGCTAGAATCACCAAATCTTCACTGTCGGCTGCCTGGAAGACTCTAGTTTCAGGAACTGTAAAGCTTTTCCATAAGTTCAAAGGGGGTCACCCCAAACTAGGGCGCTAAATGAGAGGGGGGTGGGCAAAATTTGCGATTTTTGGCCAATAAGTCGCTGTATTTCAGTAACAGTGCAAGATAGGGCCCAGGTTACTATTAATCACTAATAGGAAGTCGTACATTGGCTCTCGATTGGCGCCAAATTCAATGACCTTGAACGTCAAAATAGGGGGTTTTTTATGGATTTTTTTGGCGATTTCGGGCTGTGACACGTCTATATCATTCACAAGGTGGCGCTAGAGAGCTATCGTTACTTGATGGAGAATTTGGTATTTGTATATTAACTTAGCGTGAACACCCCAATTTTCAGCTAAACTACTGAACTGGAACTGCTAAAGGCTTTCGCGCGTCTCATGAGCATTAGCTCAAATTTCTTGTTACAGCTTGAATGTTCTTTTTGTTGCCATGTACTGACATTAGCAGCGTCAACAAACTGTGTTAAAGGTTAAGGGGTTAAAGTTTTCTATAGCTTGTCATAGGAAACTGATCTCAGAACATGGAGTGTCACCTGCCATGTGCCAGATCACGCATTACCTGCCACCCAATGAAGGTGAACATATCCGTCTTTACACCACCTAGATTAGAGCTCTGGTATTCAGTTTATCTATCTGACAGAGAAATGGGATGCTGAGTTGACGTTGGTGATTGGTTTAGTATCAGTACTCAGATGGTTTATCCCTCATCCAACTACTGTAATAACTGTGCCTGGCGTAGGGCAACTACGGTCGGATGCATGTTAACCACTTGAGCAGCTGTGTGTATCTGATGTGTGACTGTCGTGATGTAGGATGCTCATGACAGTACTGTGGAAGAGTTGGAAGCAACACTGCAAGAACTTGATGATCTCCAGCGCTCTGTATGTGAACTCACGTCTGACAACGAGAAGCTGACGGATGAAAGAACTCTTCTGCTGGAGTCACTCTGCGCTCAGACCAAGAAGCTTGAACATGCTCGCCTGCAGGTAGAGAGATCAGTTTCATTAAATGAATATTTCACTCAAGATTGTGCTTAGGTTAATAACTTAATTGGCTTTTATTGCATTGAGTCGTACTTCCGTCAGCCTATAGTAGATAAGTGTCATAGTGAAGTTACGAATGCTTTTTGGACAAGCAGTCCACTTTGATGCACTGCAGTCTGGACGTTATACTGCATCTGACCGTTTTAGTGGTTAATGACGTATGTCCGAGAAACAGCTCTGTGATCTTCTGCAGAAGTTATTTTGTCTCTAAATTTATAAAAGAAACTTGTTTTATATGCTCTCACTTTTAATGCCCGTGTTTGCTACAGTGGGATAACGTGGCTGTACTTTCTAATGCCCCTGCAGTTAATCATGTATGACCAGATGAACGACAGTGGACACTGGACGTTGTTGGTGTCCTCGATTAAGTCTGTTTTTGCCACTCTCTGGAGTGTGTATAAGTTCATTTAACACTGACTTATTTTACTTTGACTAATGACCGTCGTCTAACATGTACTTGATGATGAAAAATTAAATTGATGGCACAGTTAGTCAGAAGCTGATCTTTGCAGAACAGAGCCAGTCTGTATATGTGACTGTGATGCAGAAATTAATGTGTGTGGGACCTGTGGGTGTAATAACCATGCATAGGTGGAGCATCTGAAGACACTACTGTTGTCCGGGTCGTCACCGCCGATGTTGTCACACAGTGTTGTCAGCGGTAGTGTGCCTGACCTTGCCGCGGCACTGGTACATGGCGTGGAAGAGGAACGAGATGAGCTGAGACTGCGGCAGACGGAACTCGGTCATGCACTTAAACAGCTTGAGGCTGAGAACATGGAACTACGAGCCTCGCTGAGCACGCTGCATGATTCTCTGCATGCGGCTGAGACTCAGCTCCGCTCGACCGAGGAAGAGTTGAAGGTTTGCGTGTTTGTCACGTTTTTGTAGTCCATTAGCTGTGGACAGGTGGAATTTGAATCTGGTGCTTGTTGGAAAAGTCCGGTGTCCCGGCTTCTGTTTTTCGTTGTCTGGCAGTTTTTGATTTCTGACTTGTATGGATAACATTTTAGTTATATTAGTTATGGATGTACAGTGTTGTTGCTACCACTACTGCTGTTAGCGTAGTCTGTTTCTTATGCAGTCAGTCAGTCAATTAAAATACATCTCTGTAGTGTCCTATGTCACAAATGAATCAGAGATAATAGTTGGAAAAATTACTTAACATGTCTGTTGCTAACCATATTCCTACATGTCCTCAGTATCTCTGGGTAAAGCATTATGTATTAATTATGGTCTGTGTTAATAAATGCTTTCAACTAATTCATGCAGAAAAAGATTTTTGGTTTATTATTTTAATGTGGAAATGAGAGTTTGCGGAAAATTTGTATTTATTGTTTGTTCAGAGCTTCCTTGTGTACTATCACGATGTTGACAGTGTTTCAAGAGTAAATCGATTTTGTAACAGATGATGTTAAGTAAGTGGGTATGAAAAATTGTAAAGGCACTAATTTAACAGTTGGCCACAACGTACCACAAACGCAACAGCCAAGCAGAAATGTCATTAGCAGCTGGTGTGAAACTGTTTTGAACAGGTAAGCAAGGACATGTCGGGCGTGAGTGATGCCAATGAGCTTGTGAAGCGTTTGGCCGACAGTGAAGTGGAGCTGCAGAAGTGTCAGAGTTCATGTTGCGAACTCGATGATCGAGTTGCAGCTCTGGATGCTGAAAACTCCCAGCTGAAGGCTCAGTTAGCAGTCAGCACTGAACAGCTCGACCACGTTCAGCACCAGCTTGTTGAAGACCGCAAGGTCTGCACATCATCACACAGTGTATCAGTACTCAGTAATTTTTTTAGATTGTTGATGCGTATCTGGGGTGTGAAAGAGTGTTAAAAAGGAAACGGTCCATCTCAGAGCTACGAAATTTCATCTATCATACCAGTATCAGATCACAGGGTTACCTGCCACCTAGGCGAATGTGCCGAGCCTTAGCCCCAGCCAGACTTACCACAGAGAGATGGAAGGCTGAGTTGATATGGGTGGTTGGTTATAGAATATAGATACATGTGTTTGCTATGATGTCAGACACAAACTGTTAACTGTTAGACTTACTGTTGCCCAGTCATAAGCAAGTAAGTCACGGCTGACGCTGTTGCTGGTGCATGTTTCCTGTTTTCTTTCTCTTTTTTTCTGCACATATTTAACTTGGTGTGCGAGAGTGATGTTCCAGAATTGCTGTTGAAAAATTGTCTCGAACACATTGGATTACATTTAAAAAATTATCAAAATGTGGTCTGTAAAAACTGCTTTGTGAACTGTTGCTTATAAAATTATTGCTTGGAGTAATTGATAGAACTGCTATGATCATGGAGCATCGTTGGATGTATGGGGTGGCACAAAATGAAGTGGAACATTTAATTATCATTTGACAAAATGTTCAAGCATCAAGGTGCAAATCCAGTTTCGCTGTGATGAGAAATGCTAGTTGTGCATGTGAAATTTTGTTTTTTGGTGATTTGCGGGTGATCGATTTTATCAATATCTTACGTTGGCTTTCCACATGTGCGTGATGTACGTAGTATGAAGAATGAAGTTTAAATATGTTTGACTTTGTTTTGCACCACCGTGTAATGTTAGCAGACATTTGGTTTCAGACGAATGTTTAGAACATGATATAAACTGCATTACTGCTGTTGCCTGTTCTGGCATTGAACTAAAGTACATTTATAGCACGTTAAGGGGGCGTGTTGCACCAACGTCGTTCAACTTTGAACCCGGGTCAAATCTGAATTTGATTCTAGTTCAGCTGTAAATTGCGTTGCACCAAAGCGGTTTAAGCGTTGATCTTTGTTCATTTCTGAACTGCCATCTGACCATTGATCAAATTTTGATTTTGGTTCAACTCGCGGTGACGCATGCGCACTAGGCAATAAATATTTTCCGTCATACTATTGCTGCAAAAAATTGTCCGATTCGATTCTTATCCTGTCCAAAAAACTTCCTTGTATCAAATTATAAGACTTTTAATGCAATTATACTATGATCTGGATATGTTAGATTTCTACTATATTCGTTTTATGTTCTCTTTGTGCTTGATAAATTAACAAATAGATGAATAAATCACATTTTTTAGTGGCAGTGTCTCGTTGCTACAGTAAACATACAATCGAACTATAACCACAGCAACGAAAACTCATTTGTGTCAATTTATAAGGCGTCTGATTCAATTATTCTTGTGATCTAGATGGATTTGTACTGTATCGGTTTTCTTAGGCGTTTTTGCTGGATAAATTAATTAATGGATAAATAAACAGCATTCTAGAGTGCTGATGCGCCGTTGCTACGCCGTAGCTACGGTAAACATATATCTTGACAACGGACGTAGAATAATTAATGAGTTACTATTAGAACACAAAGTGCATATTTTCGGAACTATAGTATGCCACTGTTAATGCGAAAATTGTGTGATAACTTCAGGGAAGCTTAAAATTCGAACAAATTACTGCCAGTCGGTACTGGATTGTTTCGTAAGCAATGCGTGTGACTGTGACGTCACTGTAGTTGGCCCGTAGGCCGAGCGTGGTTGACCAGTCAGAGTCGTTTATGGTATAACCACGGCCGTTCAACTGAACGGGATCAGCTGATCCGAGTTCAACTTGGTGCAACTGCGTGAGCTTGGTCCAACATTTGATCTAGGTTCAGCTGAACCGAGATCTTGAACGACGTTGGTGCAACGCACCCTAAGTAGCAGTATTAGACATACATGAGTTTTGTCTGACAGGCGTCAGCTGAACGGCAGACTTCGCTGGAGTCTAGTCTAGCGTCGACACGTCATCACTGCCGGGAGCTCCAGTTGAAGCTGGCGGAAGCAACTCAGCAGTTTGACATGGAGCATGCCGAGTGGCTGCAGCTGCAGAAGGACCTTCAAGTTGCTGTCGTCGTCGCCAATGACTTCAGGACCGAAGCACAGCTGTCGTTTAGCACCGTGCTCGCAGAGAACGATTCCCTTCAAGATAGAGTCACGGCTTTGACGAAAGAGCTGGCAGTGGCCCATCAACAGTTGGCTGCTTCAAGTAACTGTCTGTTGTCATTTTAAAACACTTTTAGATGTTTTTTTATAAAATAAATTTCTATTATGGCTGCCATTACGAAACATAAGGACAGACCATTGTATTTCGCTACTGATGTCTATTCTTTCTGACTGTAATCTCTAATCTGCCTTGTGATCAGAAATGGAATTTGAAAACCGGTCTCAGAATTTGGATGGTTTTTTTCTAAAATGTTCTTAATTATGCACAGTTTTGGACAGCTTTTGTCTTTGTCTTTGATCATGTTTGTCTCAGGGGAGCAGAACAAAATGTACAGCTGTACCTGCAGTTGGAAAATGGAAACTACTGCAGCTGGTGGACTGGATACATGGGCTTTTCATGCCTTTCTTTCCCCAGCATCTCAGCTTGATGTTGTGTGCTGTGTAGTACTGTTTCTCATTGTTCGCTTGTGCTCGACGGTACTGTTGATGTTAAATAGGAAAATTATGTCAGCCCTGTGCTGACATGTTATGCAGCTCTTCCCCTAAAATTTAGCCTTTTATGCTGAAAATCAGTTACTTCTGCCCTGGGAAAGCAGTTACATTCAATATTGGTTGCTGTGTGCATTTTCAAGGTTGAGACATATGGGCAGACAGGTGAACAGGCAAGACACGTAATACAGCCTGTTAATGAGGGCTGCGTGATAAAGTTAGTGCGTTGTGAATGATGTGCGTAGCAGCAGCAGTACAGAGTGAGGTCGGTCGGTCATTGAGTCTGCCTGAGAACAGGTTGACTGCAAACTTGCCTCTGCAGCAGGCAGTATCATCATCGTCATCATCAGTGATAGCAGCGGTGGAGGAGAAGCTTCGCAGAACTTCGATCGACTCCAGCACTGCTGCTGTCGCTGCCGCTACACCACAGTCTGCAGCTGATCGGACGTCTGCTCCACCAGATGTCAAGACACCACATGATGTAACTCAGAGCCCAGGGCGCAGTGTGCGGCCAACTCGCCTAGACCTCCCACTGGATGATCGGAAGCATCCATTTGGAATTTTGCTCAACCGGTCGCCACGTCGAACAAAAAATCCACTCGCCAGCCCTCGGTGTGTAGTTATATGCATATCAGTGTGCTGCTATCTTATTTTTAGACTGCCCGGATTCCAGAACAATAGTTCCGGAAAGGCTTATGTTTTACTGCAGTTCTTTCTTTTTTTTTTAATACAAGATTTCCAAGTTCCGTTGGCTGATCGCTGTGAAATTTTGCTACATGGTCAGAAGCATGTTTAATTTTATAATCCCAGTCTAAAAATTTTTGAGCCTGCCCCACAAAAAATTTTTGGGGGCCAAAAACATGCTAAATTTGGCATGATTTTGGATGATTTCATATTTGACCATGAATATCTTCAAAATGGATAGAGATATCCAAGACTGGAAAACTAAGTTATCGACTGCGATTGCTCCTGCATTAGACGAAAAAGTCCAGTGAACTTTGGTTCACTAACCACAGCATTTGCACTGCTAATGTTTACCCACTAGGTTTACTTTTTCGGAAGACAATGTTTTGGCCCCTAAGGTGTTGCTGCACCTTGACATTTTTACATGCTCTAGAGAATGACCAAGGCTTGCTAGAGCACACCGCACAACAATTTTTTATAAAGGGAGTTAAAAATTGGCTTAAAATGTAGCATATGAGCCACTATAACTTTGGAGCTAAGGGGAATAGCCTTACTTTAACTTTACTATGTGATGTGCTGCTAGGTTGACGTGATAACACAGGTACAACTTTTGAGGAGCACTGCCCTCTTAGAATTAAGGAAGGCAAAAAACATCCAAAATTTTGTGCGATTTGGGACAGTTTTCGACTCTGACCGCGAATATCTCTGGAACAGATGGAGCTATTGACAAGCAGTAAATGGCGTAGTCAAGCACAATCTCTCCTGCGTTGAACAAAAAAGTTGGCGAACTTTGATCCACTAACCATGAAGTTTTGTTTGCTCATTTTGACCTGCCCAAAACCAACAGTGCACGCTGTTTCGGACAACTTTGGACTTCGATCACGAATATATCTGGAATGGACCAAGGTGTTAACAAGTGATAAATGGTGTTATCACCTGCATCCCTTCCCAGGTTTGATGCAAAAGATTTGGTGAACATTTGTGCACTGACAACAAAGTTTAGCTGACTCATTTCAACCCACCCAAGTTCAACATATTGCTTGCTATGTAGGATAATGCAATTGCGTTTGGTCCATGTGACTTTGCTGCGAACGAAATTTTAGCCTCCTAACTGTCCTGCCAGTTAAACTTACAGCGCCAGACGGCCTCACGTGGGGCTCTGCCCTAAATTTCTGGTCTTGTTGTGATGAGTTCTTGCAGTATGCTGTTTTTGTAGTCAGAATAGGAATTAGGGCAAAAATATCTAAAAATGAATAATAATTGCTCCATGAATTGTTGAGTGTTTTTGTTGCTTATTGTGATGCTGTGTGGTTGTTTAACAATGTGAACAGTGTTGAGAAGAGAAAGTGAACGAGTAAGTGAATAAATGAAATCTTTATTGAGTGTTGCAGCCAGTAGCTAGACTAGAAAGATGACAGCAGCTGCAGATGGTCAGAAAAACATTAAGGAAAAATAACTATAAAAATAATAATTTTTGCAGCAAAAGTGAAAAACAACTTGTATGTGTGCTGTGGTCTGTCAGTGAGGGCGGTGCTGAGAAGGTGACGTCAGCTGCTGCTGCTGCGGTGGGAGTTGCATCACTGTCAAGCTCAAGCACTAAGACATCATTGGCTGCCGATCCATTGGCTTCACTTGCCAAGCAGCTCGGTGGATCAAAGCGCAATGCTCTGCTGCGCTGGTGTCAGAATCGCACGGCTGCGTACACGGTAAGTTAGCCACTGACCTTTGCGGTGGGGTGGGAGTGCCTATGTGTAAAATGAAGCCAAAACAACACTAAAACTAGCATACGATTTCGTTTTGGCAAAATTGCTTTCAGCTTTTGGTCTTGTTTTAGTTTTATGTGCTGGCACTTTCTTATTGTGCTGTTTTTGATTTCTAAAGTTATTTCTGAATGTTTTTGTTAGGTGACATTCTGCAGCATTCCTCCAGTTTGTTTTTTAGACTTCTCTTACTGTTGACCTACTTTTGGACAGGTGGCTTGTTAAACAATTGGCAAATGTCTGGAATTATTGCATTATTGGTCAGTGGTTATGGTAGTGGACTTTTAACCCAAGTGACGTGGGTTCAGTTAATGCTGAAACCATTCTGAATCATTTTGGTGCCAGAAAGTGCACTTGGCCACAGTAAAGCAGCTACTGCTTTCAGCGCATCTTCGCCATCGCAATTCTGCTTGTCACAGAGGTGGATAAGTCAAAAACGGTGCAAGCTACGATCACCAAATCTGCACCGTCGGCTGCACGAATGAAAGCGCTAAATGAGAGGGGGTGGGCAAAATTTGTGATTTTTGGCCAATAAGTCGCTGTATATCAGTAATGGTGCAAGATAGGGTTTAAGTTACTATTAATCACTAATAGGAAGTCGTACTCTGGCTCTCGATTGGCGCCGAATTCAATGACCTTGAATGACCTTGAACGCCAAAATAAGGGGTTTTATGGATTTTTTTTGGCGATTTCAGGCTGCGACACAAGTCTATATCATTCACAAGGTGGTGCCAGGGAACTATCATTATGCAATCCAGATAGAGAATTTGGTATTTATGTATTAACTTAGCGTGAACATCCAATTTTTCAGCTAAACTACAGAACCGTACCTGCTATAGGCTTTCGCGCGTCTCGTGAGCATTAGCTCACATTTCTTGTTTTCACTTCTGCGCAAAACGACTGGTTTGTTTTACAACTACGCATGGCAGAACCATCATTTGTCGAGTAGCACTTTAATGGGCATGCTCTTCATGTCAATAAATGCCAAAAGATTTAGCATATATTGTAGATTAGGTTTGCTTTGGATTACGTGAAGGTTTCTGCAAACACAATCATCTAGGTATTATTATAATATTGAACATATACACTGGAGAGGTTGACACTGGCGATAAACATTTGATGGTTGCAGGGAATTGACATAACCAACTTCAGTAGCAGTTGGAGTGATGGTTTGGCATTCTGCGCTTTGTTACATACTTACTTACCAGACATGATTCCGTTCAAGGACCTCAACGGCCAGGAAAAGGTCTGCTTTCTGCATCTGGCATACGTTGTGCCTTTTTCCGTAGTCAAGTATTTCTGGATATTTCCGAGAAAACTGCATAAGCATGTGATTAATATTCTTGTCTGCTTTCTGTAGTTATCGATTTGTAAGACGTCCAATTTAATTATACTTGTGATCTGGATATGCTAGATTTGTGCTATATCGGTTTTTTTTGTGCTGTCAACTAATTTCTGAACATTTTGGTGAAAAACTTGTGGTTCTGTGATTTACATTCTATGGTGTGTTAAACTTTGTGCAGTTTTTTCCTGGAAAACTGTGTACTATTACGATCATTCTCACGACTGCTGTGTGTGCAGATTAAGAACTTTCAGCTGGCAATACAGGCTGCAGAAAGTGTTGGAATTCCTTGTGTGCTGGTATGTGGGGCTGGTTTATAGCAGTTAGTTAGGACCGCTATGTGAAGTCTTTTTCAAATCGCAAGCGCTGATCGAGTGATAGCTTTAGATCTGTTTCCAACACAGTAACCATGGTCAGTTTATTATGTGTGTAATTTTGACAAACTACAGTTTCCTTCAGTGATCCTGTTGGTTGAATGATATGAAAGAGCATCTAGTGTGTAAAACTTTCTATAGGTGACCCAGCCTACTCTGCAAGACAAAGGCATGGTGCATCAAGCAATATAGCACATTTTACCTGACCACAGATATAAGGAATTCTTCATCATAGTGACATTTAGTGCTGAGCAGAAGTTGTTTCAAGGAAGACAAGACATGTCGGCTTTTGCAATTGGTTTCTGTGTTATGGCACATCAGAAATGGTCAGTGTTGTTGTTGTTTAATGTAAATTAGGAATCCATATTTTTCACCTGCTGCTGCTGTTTTGCATTATGTAGAATCTGAATGACGTGATCGCAACGGAGCGCCCAGATTGGCAGACAGTGATGAACTATGTGACGGCAATCTACAAACACTTTGAGGTCGACTACGTCCAGTTGTCTTAGCTACGGCATCAACTGGTTGTGGGCTTCGGTGGCAGCCTTTTCACAGCTTCGCCCAGAGTGCTTTGTCTATCTGACCATGCGGCATGCACATTGTGGCCTTATTTTGTTTGCATGTTTTACGTTCGTTAAGAGATATACAGGGGGCTTCCTGCTCATTCTGGTGTTTGTAGCTTGTCTTTTCATGTCCTGACAGAGCATATATTTCTTGAAATCCTGAAAATCTTGCCTAAATTAAAAGAATCTAATTAAAAATGATTGCAAATAATTATAACAGTATGACATTCTGCTTTAGATTCATATATTTTCAGGTTTTGTTTGTACTACTCATTTTGGTGACACTGCCTGCTGCCTTTATGAGCCTTGGGAGTTGTCATTGTTTCTAATTAAGAACAGTCCTTTGCGTAAGTTTTTAATACTTCTTTTTGTACACCTTTGTTTTACTTGCTGTATCAACTAGCTGATAAACGTCTTGATAACTTACCTGAATTTTAAGGGTTTTTTGGTGTCCTGAGAAACAATTTTACAGAGCAGGAGGCCTGGCCATTGTTGGTTCTACGGTACTTTTTGTTATTATTTTGTATTATTCTAGTAGAAATTTTGTCTCAATGTGGCTTGTTGCATAGGCTATTGCAATACCAGGTTGTTGACTGTAGACTATCAGACGTTCAGGTTATGCATTCCGAAACTGATCGGAGTTGCTACTATATTTTGATGTTTGACTTACGACTAGGTGGTTACTGTTCAGTGTGTTCATTGTAGCCTATTTGCATTTGGTTATCACAATTCCCATGTCGCATCGGTCAACGCAGGAGTTCCGGTTCCATTTCGGTGGCATGATGGGAATTGCAGGGGAATTGTGACATGGCAATCACCATATCACAGTTTCCCTGCAATTCCCATCATGCATCCAAAATGGAACCGGAACTCCTGCGCTGACCGATGCATCATGGAAATTGTGATTAACCGAATTGGAAGATTTTTCTCACCAGTTCATATTATAACAGGGTGGTTCATTTTGTTATCGTTCTGTGTGCTGTTCCTATGACTTTCTTATTATTAGTTCAAACTGTAATAGAGAAGCCGATTCTTCTGAAGTGTACATTTTAGCACATTTTTTCGGCATGATCTTTGTTTGCATTAATAGGTAGCATTTGTATGTCATCATGACAGTCTGAGCCGTCACTTTTGTGAAGTTCTTACAGGCTAGACAGTGCCTTACTGCCATTGTTAGTTGCCACGTCAATTTATTTTATTTATTAGTTCAGCACTGACATTCAAGAACAGAAGCAAAACACGGTACAAATAAGATTACAATGTCAGGCAAGGACAGAAAGGCTCCATACGAAGC
>Ga0209671_1003061_pt1 | contig 15840 bp, 10 predicted proteins | sample WorMetHERISLAND2_2_FD_187401 | JGI IMG/M metagenome (GOLD analysis project Ga0209671, IMG submission 187401) | Marine gutless worms symbiont microbial communities from Max Planck institute for Marine Microbiology, Germany - Olavius geniculatus... | ecosystem: Host-associated > Annelida >...
AAGTATTATTTTGCGATCTGCATTCGGCTGTTGTGCTAGATGATAACGTATGAAGTAGCAGACAAAACTATCGGCCGCGTGTCATGGTTCACCGATTTTGTCGGCCGATTTTGTCGGGCAATTCAACCACGCCCACAAAAGTCGGCCGACTTTGTCGTTCGTCTGACATCCGCTTAACACTGCGATCTAAGCCCACAGAAAGGCATTCGCTGCAACTGGTGAACACTCGGGAATATGTTGGATTTACAAAAAAAATCACACAAACAAACAAAGAAATGAACAAAGAGTCCAGAAGCGCAAGCAAGGTTGACACACACACAACCTGACTATAACTGCTGTCAAGCATTAGACCCCGTTATAAAATAACGCTACATGTTTATGTAACCATATCACACTATAGTATTATAATACTACATTATACTAGGACTAATGTTCCAGGTGACCACTCTCAAGCACTACGAAGTTCCCATACATTTCCCGTACACATTCTCAGGGCCAGTTTCTCGTTCTCTGAGTATTTTGTTAGCTAACCACCAGTTTACATCAATTCATTGTTGGACAATGCTGATCATCCGATATGTTACTCGGTGCCGACAGAGACATCGTGAATATTAACAAACTAGTTTGAGCAACTAATTAAAAGCCAGAAACAAGCCCCTAATCATGTTGCAGTTACCCCACATTAAGCACACTAAAAGTGTAACAACAAAATCTAACAGCTATAACAATATATTAAACGTAATATTACAATCGGCCAAAAATGCACCATCAAAATGCTATCCTAAAACTATGTTAATAAACATCAATGCTGCCCCTAACATGTAACAGTTTTCTGCAACAAGATTTTTCACTGACAACTTGCTGACTTTCACTTAATTCCACAAATTTTTCCTGACAAGAAAACCATCAAATTCCCCGACATTCCCAGGTAAGTAAATGAGTAAGTAAGTGAGCAAAAAAGTAAGTTTACTTATAACCACCACAATTGAACAAAAGTAAGTTGCTATCGACTACAACTTCAATTGAACAGAAACGTCTTTAGTAGTCATTTTAACTGTGCAGAGAAGTTGTTTTAATGTTGTAGTTTGACCGGTAGATTGTGCCAAAGCCACGGTCCAGCTGCTGTAAAGCTGCCTCCATCACCTACTCCAATCAAGTGGTCACCCGGCGTGTTACATCGTGTCTGTTCAGCTGCCAGGTGAGGTAGTTGTTCATGGATTGCTGCAGGCAGGTACCGGAGCCGTGGATGTCACAGACCGCATGGAGTCTGCGTCGGACATTGCACGGAACGATGACGAAGACTTGTCAAAGCTGACTGCAGAAAACAAGCAAGCAGTCAATCTAGCTCATCTAAAATACTGCAGCATGGTGTTGGAATGAGTGATTATGCAAATTAAAAACACACAATAAAAAATTGCATTAAAAATCAAGAATACAATCTATATAGGCAAGATTGTATGGAACAGGTAATTAATTACTACTAATAGCAAATGGGATGAGTATTCTATAAAATATCAAGTTTTTAGGTCAAAAAGATTAAAGGTGCCAATTACCATTAATGCGAATGTACCTCAGAGCTACAAAGTGTCATATGTGACATAGGATCACCTGACACATGTGAATGCACCCTGCCTTAAACCCAGCCAAATAATACGGTACTTAAATACATGCGACAGCAGCTACTGCTGTAGCACATCTTAGCCATCGCAATTCTGTCCATCCGTCTGTCTGTCACACAGGTGGATCAGTCAAAAACAGTGCAATCTAGGATCACGAAGTCTTTACCTTCGGCTCCTTAGAAAACTCTAGTTTTAGGATCCGTAAAGCTTTTCCATAAATTCGAAAGGGGTCACACCCAGCGAGGACGCTAAATGAGAGGGGGTGGGGAAAATTTGCGATTTTCAGCCAACAAGCCGCTGTATCTCAGAAACAGTGCAAGATAGGGCCTAGGTTACTATTAATCACTGATAAGAAGTCATACACTGACTTTTTATTGGCAGCAAAAGCAATGACCTTGGATGACCTTAAACATCGAAAAAGATTTTATGGATTTTTGGCAATGTTTGGCTGCGACACACATTTCAAGAGCGAACTGCACCGAAATCACTAGAGATAGACCAGAACAGTCTGCATATGAAACTTTCAGTATTAAACGTAGTTTTCACTAGTTTAAATTTTGCCCCCTGCGTTCAAGATATTTTTCGTACAGGGACATCAAACTTGGGTACCCCTTTCAAAATACTCGCATTTGGTCACTCAAATGGCAGCAGCCACGTGATACGATGGCGCCATCTAATGTATGTGAATGCATTGTACTTAATGTCAGTTGCTGGGATTGGTGAGCTTAGATTCTGTTTGCAGTTGGCCTTCAAACATGCACCGCTGTCGTGCGTTCCCCTTTGCGTTAGCTAGGCTTTCTTGTTTACCATTCTCAAAAAGCTGACTCGACATGGCTAGCTGGCTACCTGTCTGCTGATAGTTGCTCATCCAAGTAGTAATCACATGACAGCGCCACGACCGGGGGTCAAGCCCATGACCAATGTCTGTTAAGTCTGATACTGTATGTCAATGCTACCATGCCATGTGGGGTTATAGGGATAAGGCTAGGTGAATGCTAAATCTCTGAAATTAATCCAATGCCTTACCTCCACTGTCTTTCAGCCTCAGCACCGACGAATCTTTCTCCACGCTGTGTCGGCCATCAATCACCACAGATTGTTGCTTGCTGCTGTTGTCATCATCATCCTCATCACTCACTACAACTTTCACACTGCTGCCTGGCGACTGTGGACCATCGTCAGACCCACGCGCTATGCCGAGCGGTTCCACTGAAGCTTGCCGACTGACTACATCACCATCCGAGACTTTCACATCCGCCTCCGCAACCAGACCACCTAACACAGCGCAAGAATTATCGGCCGATTAGAGAAAACCAAGTCAATTTCTACGTTCCACTTAACATGTTACAGGTCATTTCGAAGACAAGTCTTTTCCGGTAATCACCTACTTTGGTAGGTAGTGACTCTGAAAAAAAAACAGCAAAAAATCAAATTAACACCCCCAGAAAACCTAGTTCTAGGCAATCATAATAAACTACCTACACACACACACACACCAACACAGGAAACAATACATAACCCCAGCCGCCACCTTCGATGTTCTGAGCTAAAAACTGACACACCGGTAACTGACACACCGGTTACTCCAGCCATGGGACCAATCACACTAATTTTCGCTTTTCTACCTCATTTTGCTTTTAAGCTAAGAGTCTGTATGAAAGAAATAGACAAATGAATGGGCACTAAGCGAGATCAATATAACAGCCTATTAGAGAGGCATACTATAAATACTAACGAGGACAGTATTGCTGCATATGGTAGCCCACCTTAGTACTATCTGGGCACAACATTGAGAAAAATGTGTACGTAATTACAACACAGCCAAACTGCTCAACTCAGATCAGGTAGCAAATTCAACATTTCATTCTGACCGTAGAAACATGCTCAGTGAAAAAAATTAACGAAGCACGAATGACGTACTGTATGGAAGAACAACAAGAAACTGAAAAAGATCAGACAATGATAAGATGCCTTCCACTCTACGCTCGCCGTCCACGATCACAAGCCGATGAGCCTAACATTACACAATTCACATACACACTTCCAATGATTTGTACACAATGCAGTACTAGATACAAAGAATTTACACAATGAAAAGGTTCAAACCGTTTCCAATGTGTTGTAGTATCCAAAACAGTAAAAAAGCAAACCAAAATATCACCTTTAGGCTCACAAGATTGTATTATTTCAGCAATAAATTTCACAACTGCTGCAATTTTCAGGTCAACATTTTCTTAGTCAGTCTTAATTTTCCAGCTTAGCCAACAAGCTACCATACGTTTCAACAAGCCAGCCACAAATGCAGAAATATGGTTAGGGGTCTAACACAGATCTATGTAATGTAAGTAGCAAGAGACATACCTCAGTGGAAACAATTTTCTCCATGACGTCAAACACAGAATCTGACAGCAAGCACGTCTGAAGACTCTCAGCATTCTGCACACATTACAGACAGTTAGGTGTACAGTCACACGTAGATTCAGACTAAAACCATCACAACATTTCAAGGATCTATGCATATTAAATATACTGTGCCACACAACTGTTACAATACTGTAAGATACAGAAATAACACGAATAGTCAATTACATGTTGGACAAAGCAATCAACAGAAAGAAATGGCAGAGCTGATCTGCCTTATGTGCTCTGCATAGAATAGACCAAGGTAGAGAGTCCAACTGACATTAGAATAGTATAAATGTACAAAACATCAGTTTATACACTTGTTAACGGCAACACTGAAGAACTTGCACATTGAAAACAGCAAAAATCACAAAAGGTGATATTGTCCGCATCACACTGACTGTGTGTCAATGTGCTGCTGAATAATATCACCTTTTGTAATTATTGCTGTTTTCGATGTGCGAGTTCTTCAATGTTGCCATTAACAAGTGTATAAACTGATGTTTTGTACATTTATATTTGCTGTTTTATGACTAAAATACTTTGTGCATTGGGTTAAACTGATATGGCCTCAGTGCTGGACAAATGCAACCTGTCCACCCCGAAGGTAAGGCAAGGGTACTAAAATACTGTTTTCCTATGCTGGTGATCAGTGACAAAGATATTGCACTTCAGATATTTTTTTACAGTAGCCAAGCCGCTTATAGCTGTTACTTACTACCTAATGGCGTGACTAAACAAAGCAGATGACAAGCGTCAGGCATGATGTCACTGCTGGCCTGCATTCCTGAAAATATTGAACAAAATTCCTTTTATATGCACAAAATGGCCATATTAATAATACTGCAAGCATCACCTGCTTAATATAGGCCTAAGCCCAGAAAACATTTTAATAATGCTAATTCAACTAATCGTACTATTGTAGTTATTGGACCGTTGCGTAAGATGGCCGACCACAAACGTCTATAAAGTCGAGTCACACAAAAGTCTGAGCCCATCTCGTAGTTAACCGACTTCTAGCCAATTTTTGGCAAAAATTCTACAAATTTCGTTGCCAAAGCAACAAAAGTCAACCACGATAGACTTACTAAAATTATTTATTTGCCCCACCTTCAAAACCCCTTGTTAGATAAGTAAGTAAGTAAGTAAGATTATTTAGAAGGCGCAATTTAACAATAGCCACAATGCGCTGTGCTCTCAACGCCCGAACAAAAATGTCTTTAATTGCCGTTTAAACTGTTCAAAGTTAATGTCAGTTTGTCTCAGATGAGCTGGCAGACTGTTCCACAGATGCAAGAATCTTGGAGATATCTCGTACATATGTCGAGTTATAGCCCATTTTGTCCCAAATTTCGTTCCCATTGCAACGAGGGTCAGTAGTCAGGGTAAAATTCGATTGCCAGCATTCGCTGGCCCATCCCCCGAAACCCCCATATAGACACAAAAATCACACAGATATCTCTTACACAAGCCGCATTATAACCAATTTTGTTTCAAATTTCGTTACCATGGCAACGGAGGTCAGTTGAAAGAAAATGAGATTGGCAGCTTTCAATGGCCCATCCCCCAAAATCCCCCTATAGATGCAAAAATCTCGCATATATCTCTTTCACAAGCCGAGTTATAGCCAATTTTGTCCCAAATTTCGTTGCCATGGCAACCAGGGATGGGTCCGGGGTAAAATTGAATAACACCATTAGATTGGCCATTACCAAAAACCATACCCTATAACCAAAAATTATGACTCTATCTTATACACAGCCAAAGTTATGACCGTTTTAATAATTGTTTAATTTTCCCCAAAAAGGCACTTCCTTGTGCAGAACCGCATCGTTTGACGTATTAAGCGTAAAAATCCTTTAAGGGGTCTGACCTGTGGGTGCGTTGAAGAAAAAAAGGCATATATAAAGAAAAATTCTTGCGTATATTTCACCCATTTGCCGAGAAGCCCCCCTTGGAGGGATTTGCATAATATTTTGCATGACGGGTCCCCTCGCCGACATAATCAACCGCGCAAAATTTTATCTCGATTGGGTCAGGGGTTTTGATTCTGTTGAGGGTCAAATTTTTGGATTTCCCATAGGAAAGAGAAGTCACCGTTAACACAGGGTTTGAACTACCGTTCAGCCTGTGATTAGTGAAGATACTGTGATCGGAGTATGATGACAACAATAAGCATAGCACTGAAAGCAAGAATACATGTAAAAGACAACCGGGCACACGTCAGTCTATGAACCACTGGGCTATACACAGCAGACCTATGTAAGCTCCAACCATGGACAGACAGACATACAATTAAATACACCGTGTGCGGAAAAAAAGTGTATACTTTTTCTTGAATAACATCAACAAATCTAAACTTGTTTTTATAATTTTTGGCACACATTATCATAATGATATGCTTTACTAAAAGCATCCAAAATTTGTCTTCAAAATTTACTACTCACTAAGTATAGCTAATTTAATCGCAACATCATAGAAAATGCCATTTTTGCGGAAAGATAATGTCTAAATGAGCCTCTGCAATACGAAAGCAGGAAAACTGTTGAAAGAAAATTGCAGTGAAAAACTTCAGAAATTGTTGGCATAAAAATAAATTATTTTTTATCAAAATTTTTAACCTAATCTTGCTTTTCACTGTGTTAACGTGCAATACGGGAACGTCGTTGTGCAGCAGCCGTTATCAGCAGGTAGCGTCATTTCTGTAGCATGCGTTAGCGTCACAGTAATGTACATTTGTGACAAAGTTGTTGACTCAGAAGTTGGTTAACAGCAAGTTTTGTCACTGTTGATGACAACTAAGGCAGCTACAGGCTCAAAAAAAGCCTAATTTTCTGCATTTCTGTTTATTTTGGTGTGGAGTAAAGTAAGAATACGAAAAGTGTTTTATTTTACATGGTAAAGTGGCATCAGTATTTGGGCGAAGTGAACTATCAGTACACTGTCAGTTGCACGTTGCTCTTTTAATGTTGCCTACAAAAAATTATAAACATATTTTTAATTTTGTTAAAAGTTATTAACCGAAACACTGTTAGCTTTTTCACCTCTGATACAATAAAAACGACTGTTTTGATGACTTCATAATTACTCAGCTCTATGTAGTGACATGGCAATGTAAAGAGAAAATATCTCAACAGTTTAATAAAGTGAATATTCAGGACGACTGATACCAAAAATCACGAAAATACATTGAGGTTTGACAAAGATATGTTGAAAAACCAGTAGACTCTTTTTTTCCAAATGCGGGGTAGAGTACTATGTATTACCAGTATAATCAGTTAGTGCATGAAAGTCACACACAGAAAAAACAAGCAAATGACCTCATGTCGACTTGTGAGAGCTTCTGATATCGTGACATCCAGATTGTTGTAAGCTTTCTCTGATATCAAATCCTAACCGCAAACAACAACTAATTTCAAAACAAAAAAATGTATCTTAAATTTCAACTTTATATAGACACACACTGCATGTCAAAAACCTCGACAGCTGCTTAGGCAAATATGTCGTGTGATAAAGTTGTGCGATAAAGTGGAACAATTTTGTTGCATGTCGGACGTGGGCCTTAGACATGTGCAAAAAGCTAGCAAGCAACAGACTAATCAATCTATTAATCAGTTTAAACACATTTACTTAGTGCCTCATGACAAGAACCAATCAGAAGCATGGAATGGCTCTGCTAAAATTATCTTAATCCACCAAATACAGCCATAAAAGTTGACAGACTAGTGAACAATAGCTAAGTACTAAAGCTACCAGAGCCAAAGCCAAAATTCAATTCATCTATATTAGGGCTGCGGAAGTTAACGATTAATTTGATCGTTAACGATTAAGGAATTTCAACGATAAAAATTTTTAACGATGATTGCAAATATTGTTTTGCTTACTTACTTGACATAACAGGAAGTAGATTTCGAGCATAAAGTAAACAATAATTGCCGGTAGTAAGTTAAAAAATACTGAGCTAGTTAAATATAAGGCCATTTCTAATCGTATGTCTGATTATTCTGGAATTAAATTGTGTGATGACGTTACAGTTAATTCTGCTGAAAACGTTTTCTGTATGATTTGCCACAAATCATTCGCTTATCACAGTTCAAATTTGTGAAAAAATCAACTAAAATTAGCGACTAATTAATCGTTAATTTTCAAGAAGTTAACTATTAAAAAATTTGTAATCATTACCAGGACTAATCTATATATCAAAGTGACTTTATTCTGTCCAGGTTCACTCAACCCAAACAAAGGTGACTGATTGACAATACAAATTGTTGTTACCATGACGTCATGTTTGGTATAAATGTCGACAAGCTGTTGGTTGCTGTCTACAAGTGGCAATGCCGACACTCGTCGAGTGACAAACGTGCTGAGGGCTTCAATCAGTGGTGTTGCTGGCGTTGCCTTCACAACACAATAACATCAACGACTACATCAATCCTGCACTGAGATTGTAAAGCATTGGCGATAGCAAGAGTATGACTCATGCAAGAAACACTATAGCAAGTACCCTTGTAATGGTTTCACGTGTTATGGCACGTTAGAAATTGTCTGCATTATTATTATCATTATTATTATCATTATTACCACCTCTTTACCTTTACCATTGGCTCAGTAGTCTAATGGTAATGTGTCGGACTTGTAATCCTGAGGTAACTCAGAGGCGAAGGTTTGACTCCACACCAGGAAACTGCCGGGTAACGACCTTAGGCAAGTTGTTCACACACATGTGCCTCTGTCACCAAGCAGTATAATTTGGTACCGGCTTCACTGGGACGTAAACAGGCACACCACACAATACACTGGCCCCGTATCCATGGTCCCGCTGTGTAAAAACTGGTATCTGGCTGAGGGCCTTGGGAAACGGAGATCAGTGCCGCCCTATGGGCCGTAAGGCTCGGGAAGGACTTTACGTTTTTTTACGTACCTTTACCATTTACGTCACCATATACACACATAGCTTATCTTTTTAGCTACAGCTTCAGTATTTGGCAGACCAAGTTGTATGTGGTGCAACTGCAATGAATGAATATGGCAATGCCATAGCAAGCTGTTTGTCCATCTGTCCATCATCAGCCAAAATCCAATATCCACACAACCCTTCTACGATAATGTCACCCAGAAGCATGACTGTAAACATAAATAAACACACAGTGTGGTCCAGCTACAACAACAATAGAGTATCCTTGTTATACTGACCATAGCAATGTCTTCATAAGTGCCAAGCTGCACCTCACTCAGAGGCTTCTGCATCATAGCATTCTGTGGCAGGTTACGCAGCTGCAATAAACAAAAAGTACTTAGCAATATTAAAGAATGACTACAATGATGCTCAAATTCTTGTCTGCCTTTACAGCCTCTTAGTTCGATGGCAGAAATGGAACTGGACCCCAAAAAAGCACTACACTGAAATAGCAACTTACTTAGCATTTAGATCTTCCGGTCCTTGACAGGACAATGGGCAGCAAGAGTTCGCCATCTGCTTCTGTTTGTAGCCACAGCCCGGACGCTGTTCCAATCGACTCCTCAGTCCACCAGGTCGTCTTTAAATGTAGACCGCCAAGTCTTCGTTGGACGACCTCATCATCTGCCACTACCACGAGGGGTCCATGACATGGCGTGATTGGCTGGGTGTCCAGGTGGCATCCTGATGATACAGCCTGCCATCTGAAGTCGTCTCTCTTCTACAATGTCCTGTAATCTTTGCTAACCAGTCCGGCTTAGCACCTCCATGTTAGTCATATGGTCCTTCCATGTAATGCTACAATCCGTCAGTCCGTAGAATGGACCAGATGCAAATAAATTGCAGAATGAACTGGCATGTGAAAACAGAAACTGGACTTATCAGCAACAACCAATTTATCACAATACATATTTACTCAAATGCAAATGTCAGCAACTGAAAGGATACAATGCTATTACAGTACAGCAAAAGCACAAAAACTACTCCAACAAACACTCAATAACGAAAAGAAAAATTAGGAATATCTCTCATAGACATTCTAAAAATGCAGCAGTACAGTACAAAACCACGTCAATATTGAGTAACATTACTAACTGGAAGCCGACATAGGTATGTAGACCGAAAGTCATGAGACATCTCATGTCAAGTACAAGTCAAACTACCATTCTGCATTCCCGATCCACAGACAATATGAATATAAGATACAGTATGCTAGATTGACGTACGCAGACGTGAATAAACTGTAGAATACGTCGGTACGTCAGAACATGCAGAGCATTGCCAGTCACAGGGTTGACAACAAGGATCCGATGTACTTTGCCATATGAAAGATGAAAAACAGCATCAAGCAGAGAGTCCGAAGGAGAGACGCTCACAAGAGGCTTGTCATCTTCATCCAACACATCTACAGAGAGGAGATAATATAATACAAAGTTCCATTATTTCACATACAAAAAAATTACCGATCTTTTCCAGGACTGTCAAAACGTTTTAACAGGACCTTTATACATGGTTGGCAGCGCGGCATAACGGCAACGCGTTTCATCTGATCAACGAAGTTACTCTACGCTGAGCCGGATTAGTACTTGGATGGGTGACTGCCTGCTGGCAGGTAAACCATTTCAGAATGTAACCAACTGCCTAGGTCAACTCAGCCTTCCATCCCTCTGTGGTAGATAAATCAAGTACCGGCCTATCTGGAAGGGGTTAAGGCGAAGCGCGTTCACCTGTGTCGGGTGGCAGATAGCACTATGTGATCCCATATGGCAAGTGACACTCCGTAGCTCTGAGATGGGCTTCCCATAAAAAGCTATATCACCACCTTTTATGGTGTTTCATGAAAAGGCATCCCTTTTCTTTCTTTTATAGCTCAGTCAAATAGAGATCAATGTACACCATACTTTAACCAGCGACAACTGAAGAAATACTAATTCAAAAACTTCAGCAGAATGTGGTTGACAGTTAAATATTTTTGCTAGTTGTGATGTAATGCTTATGACGTGAAATGACAATAAAGCACACTGACCTCTCCATGCTGCAATATTCTGCTCTTCTAGCTCATGTATTCGTTCCTGCAATAACAGCAGATGCAACAAACTGCATCTTTAAACCAAATTACACCATTTCAAAACCTACTGGCACATTATTACCCAAGAGAACTGAGACTCAGCAGCACTGAACTGTTGTAACTGGGCAAGTCATTCAGTAACTCCTGTTTCACACACTGTCATAGAAACTACAATAAATCAGAAGTTGAAACTTTTCATGCCGGCAATGCTGAAAGGCTGGTGTCCATGCCCATGTTTGGCCTTTGGCCAAAGCTGCGTAAAAGGCCTTAGTGACAAATAAACCTTGTTTGTACAATGTTATAATGACTTAGTATATGAACACAATAACTGACGGAAGTTAAAATAACAAACAATGTGAATAACAGCAGCAGTAGAATAGATAAAACTAACTAACTAACCTCCGGTGATCGGTAGTATTTGTACAGAATGTGAACAAAATCAGTAACGGTCAACATTCCTGCAGCACACCAGCAGACAGAATATAATCATTCGCGGTATCGTTGGTTAACAAAGTGGGCTGGGCAAAAAGTTGAAATTTTCCAACAGGTAGCTGCTAATTTCTGACAGAATACTGACAGACAGTTGCAAATTTTCAACAAAGTATATTACAGATGCTTAAAATTTTGATTATCCCCCAAATTTCCCCCAAAATGGGGGTTTTTAGCTCCAAATTTTGCATTTTTGGATGAAGTTTTTTCCGACAAGCAGACGATTTTCCAACAATTTTCCGACAGCCAAAAAATTAGGGAAGGGCAATTGCCCCCCTGCTCCCTGGCCATGATTGCCACCGATATCTAATCAGTTGTCACCGGGTCATGCCCCTCTACCTCCAAAAATCACCAAAATCTGTTTACAACTTCTTGAGTAATCACAAAATATCAAACTGACACAAAATTAACAGGCAAGTAGTAAAAACTCTACATTCTGTTTTCTGGCAAAGGTAATACAATGCATAGTAGTAATAACAATAGTCCATCAGATCTTTTTGTTAACAAGGGTAGCAAATAAAGTCAAAGCAATCGGTATTTAAATAGCATACAGGAGGTAGACAAGCAACAAAACATAATGTCAATATTGGCCTGTGAGCAGCATCGTTAAATACTTGCCTACGAAATCCTGTTTGACAGAATCCCATAGTGCAGCAGCACGTACACCATTCTGTACCAGAGCAAGAAATGCTTTCTTCACCTGTCAAAACCAGACAAGATTATTGCCATTGTTATTACTATTATTATTTTTATATCCCCTAGTAATAAAGCTCCAGACGGTTAAAAATGAAAAAAAAATATTATAATTTTTGTACCTCTCATAGCCTAAGATAATTATTACACAAATTAATTTTAGGGTGCCAAAAAGTGACAAATAACTGACAGGACACCTATTGTAAAGTGTGCAGCATCAAACTGGATGCTTACAAACAGAACAAGAATGCACAAAGCATCTGGTACAGAATAGCCTACAAATGTCAGCTGACAGCACATTGCCTTTCACTGCACTGGTTGTAAGAAGCCCAAGCAAGCACATCTTACTTAGTAACCAACCCAATGGCAGAGTTGGCCAAATACAAATAGAATACCCTATTTTCGAAGTAATCAAAGTCAAAGTGTTACCGGCACTCAATTCACTTAAGCTAGAAGGATGGAAGGCTGAGTTGACCTTGGTGTTGGTTACATGCTGAAATGACTTACCTGTCTGTAGACAGTCTCTTATCCTAGTAGTAACCACTTGCTAGTGACCCAAACAAGAGTTAAACTCACAATCTTTTGCTCATAAGCCCAACATCCAAACTTCTAATCGTCAAGCCACCATGCCACCTTACTAGTTTGTGATTTAATAGAACCATCACTAGGGCCCACAGTTTACCGCGGGCCGTACAAGCTGAGCCGCAGAATTTGCCCTTTTCCGTGGAATTTTGATATTGTCATGAAATTTCGCGGAATTTTGCAGAAGTTAAGGAATGACCAATGATTAGTACGATCGTCAGCTTGATAATGTAATTAGACTAACTATTTCACAGGGAAAAATCAAACTGTACTGCCTAAAACTGCATCCCTACTAATAATTACCATCATATACAGCACAATCGTAAATAAACACAATTGCAAATTGCACATCTGAAAAGAAAAAAAATTGATAATTTTCTTTGTATGTTGCTAGCATAACCGAGCGCCACGCCAGCATCCAAAAACTGAAGTTTTTTTGTAACGGAATAAAGCTTAGTTTATGCACAAACGGAAGGCCACGGTAAGCTGCGGAATTTGGACAATTTTGTCGCGATGAGCTGCGGAATTTTGCAAACTGGCCTGTGGAATTTGGCAAATGCGGAAAACTGTGGGCCCTAACCATCACATCAATATTTAATGACAAGAAATATCAGGACTAAACAATGTGTTTATGGTAATCTTTTATTATTATTTATTTCTCAAGTTTACTTTCAAATACAAGGTCAGAACTTTTCCTAAGACTTTCCTAAAGATTCTGTTAAGATGTTTCCACAATACGCCCGCTTTCCTAATTGCTTAATATAACAAAATCTTCCAAAGATCTTCAGACAAAGTTTCAGAAACATGGGCCCCACTTTATAAAAGCAATAAAAGAGCTAAATTAAACTAACTTTGAGCTGAGTGTCAAAGACGACGAGTTTAGAGCTGAACGGCATGACATCGTAGCACGTCCGTGACTTGACAAAACGTACAAACACCAACTCCTCACTACCAGACCCTGCATGGTAGCAACAACGGTAACCAGTTGATGACTGAACAAATGAGTGTGTGCTTTTATGTCCCACTTGGGATACCATGCATCATTTCTGCGCGCGACAGCAGAATGCTTCACACGTCTTAGCCATGGCGTTGGCGTCTGGCTGTCTGTCCGTTTGTCACGCTCGTGAGCTGTATCAAAACGTTGCAAACTAAGATCACAAAATCTTCACCATGGGCTGCCTCAAGGTCTCTAGTTTTTCGTGACAGAATTTCATACCCCTTGGTATGGGGCTTCCCCTCGAACAAGGGCGTCAAAGAGGGGTAGCCCCTCCCCCTAAGAGACGTTATTTTGCCATTATTGGCTCGTTTAGTGTGAAAATGGTTGCAGATAGGTACGAACATGCTGCTCATCATAACAAGCACTGGTAACAGGCTTTTTATATTTATCAACATCGATGACCTAAAATGACCTTGAACCCCTAAAAAGGGGTTTTAGTGAATTTTTCTCAATTTTTTGACACAGCGCACATTTCAACACTGAAATGCGACAAAATGGCTGGAGATAGACCAAGACAATGTGCACATAAAGTTTTCAGCATTAAACGTCGATTTCAGCAGTCCAAGTTCCAACCTGCTAGGTTTAAGGAGGCCGGTGCAGGTGGGTGTCAAAACGGCTACCTACCCCCTAAAAAGTGGTTATTTTACCACAATTATCTCGTGTAGCGTGAAAACGGTTACAGATTGGCACAGACATGCTGCTTATCATAACAAGCAATAGTGATAAGCTTTTTATTGGTGTCAACGTCGATAACCTTGAGTGACCTGGAACCTCTAAAATAGGGGTTTTTAGTAAATTGTTTTGCGATTTCCGGTGGCATCACACATTTTAAGAGTGAACTGCACCGAAATGGCTAAAGATGGACCTGGACAACCTGCGTATGACATTTTTAGCACAGAACGTACATTTTTAAGAATCTATGTTTCTATCTCTTAAATTCAAGGAGTCTTCCACATGGAGGCCTCAAATTTGAATACTCTTTCAAGACACATTAATATCTTATTGCTGTAGACTGATTGCCAAAGTGGCAGGACTGCTGCTATCACACGTCACGTGAGCTTTGCTCAAATTACCTGTTGAGAGAAGTCTTTCCAAGCAATCACTTGTACTGGCAATGACAATGAAAGTCAACCGCAAAAAAATCAAACAAGCAACAGAGAAACCACATAACAATGGTAAGTTTTACGTCATCCAGCCAGGAAATGGTACATGTAATACTACATGTAACAGCAACAACAATGTGTTCGATTCTCAAAAAATGATATAATAACAAAATAATAATTTTATGACAACTCTTATCACTTACCTAGATAATCTTCATAGTAACCAGGCAGCTACAATACCACAAAGTCAAACTGTAATTACTCAAACCAAAAAATTTTAATCTTTGCCATAAACACTGCAATACTTCAACAGAAAGTTCTAAGTCTCTTGCATTTCATCAAACCATATCTATTTTTCTAGGTATGAATAATATTTAATGAAATGCAGCAAATAAGGTTGAAACTGTAGGCTATAGCTGCAAAACAGCTGACACGACTTGAAGTCACAAAAATACAGTCATTGACAACCTAGCTTCACTAACAAATACATATAGAAAATTTGATCATTAGAAATATACACATATTAAAACTTTTTAAATGCACAATATGGTACAAGATTTCATCCACAGCAAATAGAAGCTTTAACAAGCAGAAGTGAATGTGGATATATAGGCAGTTACACCTTCTGACTGAGGGTATGAAGAAAAGAGGGACTAAAGTATCGTACACAGAACAATGCAGTACAGACATGGGCAGAGTGGCCAATGGACAGCTGAAATAAACTAAAAAACAACAAGTAAGATCAGATCAAATAATGCAAGCAGGTGCAAAGATCTGACATGATACACAGATAGACAACAAGCAAAATAGAAGTCTAAGCAAGTACCTTGAAGACTTTGGTTCCTTTCTTCTTATCTTTCCATATGATCATTCTTACCGGCTCAATCACACGACTTGTGTGCCTTTGACCTATACACAGTATTACTACT
>Ga0209671_1003062_pt1 | contig 15838 bp, 5 predicted proteins | sample WorMetHERISLAND2_2_FD_187401 | JGI IMG/M metagenome (GOLD analysis project Ga0209671, IMG submission 187401) | Marine gutless worms symbiont microbial communities from Max Planck institute for Marine Microbiology, Germany - Olavius geniculatus... | ecosystem: Host-associated > Annelida >...
TAGCTTAAACATTTTTAATGCTGAAAAATCGGTAGGCGGTCATGTTCAGAAGTCTATAATTTCGTCCTTTTTCAACGAAATCATGTTTCGCTAAGCAGTTAGATGTAAAAACGTTTCTGTAAATGAACCTGTAAAATTCCACGTTAAAATTCCAAGCGGTTGCTGAGAAAACGGCAAAAAAACTTTAGGGGGCTACTTTTTTTGCCGCACCCTGTAGGTAATGTGGTATTAGGGGCCCCGCAGGTAAGTTAGTGCCAAGGGCCCCGCGCTGGCAAAAGACGACCCTGGTATTAGCTTTCTGTAAACTGCATACAGACTATGACAGATGTTACTGAAATTCGTTAAATCACATGAATTACTGAGAAAAAGAAAAAAAACTGGGCTGTCTCTGGTATTCTGTTAAGACATGACTAAATCTTTTACTTTATAGCAAATCACTCACTAATGTATAATGTTTGTGTTAGCATGCTAGAGAAAGATTAAACGCCAGAATTTATCAGTCATTCTATCTGTTTCTTAGTGCAATGTTTCTTGTGCTTGAGTGCCTCAGTTGTGGTGAAACTGAACTGCTGATCACACGATGAACAATGATACGGTTTGCGCAGAGCATCTGTCCGACTGCGCTCTGTCTGCTCCTTGATGCCGTCTACAAACTGGCTTGCACTGGCGTCCAGCTGCTTCTCTTCACACTGCTGCTCATGCTCCAGACGTTCACCAACAGTAACAATCAGCGTTTGTTCACATCGAGGGCATGTCCAGTGACGCTGAAGGCACATTGTGTACTCGCCCCACACCGAGGAGGCATCATCATCCAGCAGACAGTCATACACCAGGAACCCTCCACCGCCAACCATGCTGCCACCCTTCACCGGGTGCTGCCGGCTCCCTGAACCACCAGCTATGAAACTCAGCAGCTTGTTCGACGATCGGTCATCCACAGACACGTCCACACAGCCACGGTACAGATGCGACTGTTCGGCAGTGTGGATTCGACGTACGTAGTAGTACACACTGGAGTGAAGGAACTCAGCAAGCTTGGTTCTCAGTGCTGACTGAATGCTGGTGGCACGACGGCGTCGGTCGCGGTCACCTTCAGTCCCACCACGACGACGACCACTCATCTCCAGTTTGTCATTCAACAGTCGCTGCCACGCTGCACGCAGTTTGACGGCTGCCGACAGAACAGACTGTGCATCATCTGCACTCTCAAACGTCACTTCCAGCCAGCCGTCACAGACTAGACGTGAACAGTCTGCATTTGTGTCAATGGAATGTGCAAACAACAACAGTGCAGGTAACGCTGGAACCCTCATTGCACCAACCAGATACGGTTTAGTCGTCTCGACCAGAGAGGTAAAAGCAACTAGTTGATGGCTATTGCTCAGCTGACCACGGTTTGACGGGCCATGATGTGTTCGCTTTGCTTCTTTAACTTGACTCTCTTTAATCTGCAGTGATTCGGGGTCGTTACAAAAGACACTTGTCGGGTGCAGCAAGACAAATCCTTTGCTGCGGGTGTGGAAAACTTGGTCCGAGTCTCTCTTGAACGAGTTGTGCTCATCAGCAATAGCGACCTGTGGGTACAAGCCACTGCAGAGAATCACTTTGAGTAGGGTCATGTCACTCAGCGTCATTCTCCGGCTGTCATTCTGCTGCTGATGAAGAGAACTGACATTGTTTGTGAGACGGAACTCGAGATCACGAATGCTGCTGTCAATATCATCGGCAGGATCATCACCTGCTGGTGATCCATTGTCATCTTCGTTGTTATCAATAGTCCAATCAGCATCGTCCATCTTCAGCACTTTGCGTTTCTTTATGTGTTTTCTCTGTTCCCGACGCAGTTCTGCCAGTCTGCGCCTGCTAGCGTGCTTCTGTCGTCGTTCTACAGCTGTGAAGCCCATGTGTTCATCGTCATCTTCACCAGTTGTTCGAGGCAACAAGCCATGTTCTGAGAGCAGACCATGAAACTGCTGTTTCAGCTTGATAATCTCATAGAAACGCTGTTCCTCAAGGCCACGCCTGCGGCACCATTTTCGGCTGTCAGAACCTACAAACAAAAAACACAACAGATGGATATATTCTATAAATAGCAAAATGATATCACACCGATGCAATGCAATAAGTGTCACTTTTGGGAGGTTCCTGAAGTCCAGAGACCGTGATGTTTGACCACTCAACTAAAAATTGGCATACTGCATCATGTCCCAAAATTAGCGGCCCCCTACAGATGAGTTAGTGTAAAGTTAATACCTAATAGATATTTACAAAATTTGAAACAGTCATCGAGACAATCACTCTGAACTAGCATTTAAAGTTTGAGCTCAAAGTGGCCACCTTTGGCCTTGATGCAAGCTCTTAGTCTTAAGGCGGGTATGCTGCTGCTTGATACCTTTGTCAATAACAATATACAGAACGTAACCATAATGTAAACAAACTCTGACATCAAAATAATGTTACAATGAGCACACGGTAGTCCAGATACTGAAATTTTTCTACAGAAATTTATTTACTGCGTACTATTACTTTCTATTTACCACTAGCGTGTATGTCATAATGGGTGTGACCGTATGTAAAGATAGTACAGTGTACGATATTTTGTTGAAATCCATGAACTACAAACTGAATTAGGCATGTTTGAAGCATGGTGCGCTAATTTTGAGACAGAATAGTGCAGAATGCTGTACCCTGTGCAGCTTTGCTGTGCAGAATGCTTGTACCCTTTTGCTTGCTTTTTCATTTTCGAGTCAGCAGACAGGACAGATGGATGGACGATGTGGCCTATTAGGACGGATGCATAGTAATTCTGACGTGCCGCATTCATTTGCTAGTTCACTCACGCTTCGTCAGCCACTCACAAACATAATAATATAACCTAGCACCAACTACTTGAGCCTGAACTGCATGTGCTAAAATACAAAGGAAATCGTAAGCATCAGTGTCCAATATAAATTCTTTCAGGAAGAATGTACTACAGTTTATGCACAGTGTGCAAAATTATATGTTTAAATGTTGACAACTAACCCTCTGCTTTCTTTACCAGCCATTCGTCCACAGCGTTGAGAAGAGTTAGCGGGTCTCCATGATCTGACTCGAGAGACTTGCGCAGTGTTGAGGCATCATAGTCACGTTGTGCACGTGCTGTGTAGATGGACTGAACACATAGTGCTGCAGCAATCGTCAGAACAACATCAATCATGTCGAATGCCGATGCCATGATCAGCATTTTGCCAATGATGATGTCAACAGGCAGCTGCGCCAACATCTCACCAATTGTTGTCAGTTCCTCTCCATCGGAAAGTGCACCCTGGTCTTTCAAGAATGCAATAGAGGTCTCGACGGTGGAAAGAGGTGGTGGCTCGATGAATGGAAATTGACGGGCATCAGGTAAGCCCATAGAAATCATCTGCAATATCAAGGAGTCAAGCGGAACACGCTGGATCTCTGGTGTTGAGTATTCTTGCAGTGAATCATAGTCTGATTCTGCATACAAACGATAGCATACACCAGGCCCAGTACGACCAGCTCTGCCTTTGCGTTGTTCAGCGCTGGCACGACTGATCCAAAACTCCTGTAGCCGCTGCATTTTGTATGCAGCATCAAAACTCATCTCCTTTACTTTTCCAGAATCCACTACAAAACGTATTCCGTCAATGGTCACCGATGTTTCTGCAATGTTGGTCGACACAATACACTTTCGTACTCCTTCGGGAGGAAAGTCGAACACTTTGTCCTGCTCAGCAACTGAAAGTGCTGAATGAAGAGGCAGGATGATCCACGCATTGGATTTCTGTGCATAAGCACGTGCTGCCTCCACAACTGCCATAATATCAGACATGCCACTGAGGAAGATTAGAACATCACCACGTTCTGTAGAAGGATATTTATGATCAATTGCCTGAAGCACACGAATGTAAGGACTGGGATCAAATCGATCCACTTTTCCACTTGCAGAAATCTCTCTGGTGTCACATGGCAGATACTGCAGCTGGATAGGAAACAGTCTGCCTGGCACGCGGCACACTGGTGCGTTGTCAAAATAACTGCTGAACAAATCAATGTTGATTGTTGCAGACATAAGCACCAACTTCAGATCTTTGCGCTGAACCAGAATGCACTTGATGACACCTAGCAAGAAGTCTGTATGAATGTGCCGCTCATGGACTTCGTCCACAACCAGAACACTGTACTGTGACAACATTGGGTCAGTCTCAATCTGGCGCAACAGCAGACCTTCAGTAAGAAACAGAATGCGTGTTGACTGTGTTCGACTCCGTTCAAAGCGAACCTGTAAACAGTAACACATGTAATGTAACATTCATCAATCATCATCATCATATTTGTGCAGTCAAAATTAACAGTCACAATTAATGGTATAGTTGCCTATCCACTGCAAATATGCCAATGACAGCAGTAGCGTTACAATTAATTGCACCAGGTGCTGGTAAGCAAAGCTGGAGGATTTACATTTTCATGCCATCCACCCATGAACACAGGCCCATTTGTCTGTGCATCCATCTGTGCTATTTCTTCTACAGTATCTATGGCTCGCCTCTTGCTACTTGGTTGGCTTGCATTCCAGCTTTGTTCCAGAAAGCTGGAATGAAAGCCAACCATTAAATGGTCTAAAGTCAAGATCTCAGTGGGTGGGGGCAAAATGGGGCATACAGAGCTTGATGGTGTGCTACTGTGCAGCAAGTTTTAACTGTCTAGTTTTCTATGAATTGATTGTAATCAGGGTTTTCAATAGACCTGAATTTTCAGGACGTCATGACTTCCAAGCTAAAAAATTTAGACATCAGTGTACAAAATCTGGAAGTCATGCAGTAGGCCTACAAGAAAAATCAAGCAAAAACTTAATGCAAAACAAGACTTACTACATAGCCTATGCATCAATAACGTACCACCAACATAGGTCGTGGTTTTTACGCGCTACAGCCATGCTGAATAGCGCGTCTGTGGCATGATTGTCGTCTGTCTGTCAACCTGTCTGTCACGGATGTATAATTGTGATTAATCAGTGTGAGATAGGACCTAGATTGCTATTAATTACTTACAGGAAGTCACATATTGGCTTTCAAATGACATGAAAATCATTGGCCTTGGATGACCTTGGAAGGTTATGACCAAAAACGTTAGATAACATCTTTGGTCATAACGCATTATGATATGACAATCGTGCAGTATTGTGACTAAACGGTTAGTGGTAGAGGGTCAGCAATGGTACTATTGGATAGGGCACTGGCGACTTCCTATAGGCTGTTAATAGTAACCATGTCTCCATCTGCAGCGGTTTCGCTGCAGTTTCTTATGGAAAGTTTCAAGTAAAGTAACTGTATCTCAGAAACGGTGAAAGACCGGGCCAAGTTACCTATTAATCACTAATAGAAAGTCACACATATTGGCTTTCAAATAACATGAAAATTATTGACTTTGGATGACCTTAAAGGTCAGTAGTGCAACAGGAAGTAGGCCTATATAGGCTATAGCGCATCTTCTCTAGCGACAGCTGGGCTTTCTTGTAAAAACAAGCAACATTTAATTTTAGTAGCTTTATGGATCAGAACTGTTCACAGAATAAATTAATATGGTTGCCGTGCCACGTCTTCATGAAATGAAGTAGGCCTATTCAGAAACACGACAGTCAGCGAAAATTATTGAACCAACGAAACATTGGAAAACAGATTCTGACGTCAATTTCCAGCTTGTTATGGACAAATAAACGTAACTGAAGCAAATTGATTTGGACGTCGTGACTCCACGTCTTAAAATTTGGGCATACGGGCTAAAATTTTTGGGCGCATTTACGCCCAAACGTCCGCTATTGAAAACCCTGATGGTAATTAACAACAATAGTTGCATCAGATATTTGCCAAATATCATTTACACGCTACATGAATGCATACCTGATATGCAACTTCAGAGCCATATTCGTTCAATGTCTCGTAAGCCACACGTCGTGACAATGAGATGCAGGCAATACGTCTTGGCTGAGTACACGCAATATGTGTGTATCCTGCTGCAAGCAGATACTGCGGTACTTGTGTTGATTTGCCACACCCAGTATCACCAGCAACGACAACAACTTGATGTCTTGCCACCGCATCGACTATCTCTTGATGGTGCTCATATATCGGCAGCTTCTGTTGATCGTTTTTCACCTTCACAAGTCGTGCAAATTTCTGCTTTTGTAAGAAGTCAATATAGTGCAAAAGAATGCTGCGGAAAGCTGCAACCTTCTCTTCAGTTAGGCCTGATGTATCATGCCACTTACGATGCAACAATTCCTTCACATCCTTACTCAACAGTGACATGTTCACTCTGTAACGCTTGTCATACTTTTCCGGCAAATTAAACCTACTTGGCTGGAACGAATATTCCATAGAAGGCACTGAAGAATTCGTTTTAGCCTGCTGTTTTCTACCAAATGCCTGGTATTTCTGAAGAAAAACCCAAAACTCATCATACTCAACGCTTCCTTTTTTAATGACATCCTCATCTTGAAAAAACAGTGCATCTAGTACAGACCGATGTTCTTCCCAGTCAAAGTTTGCATCACGTACTGCAGCTGTTGTACTTATTTCCTTAGCAGCGTTTGGATCTGTGGATATATTCTTGGATTCACTAAACTGATGCGATTTCCCCATAGCTTCGACATTATCACGATGATGATGATGACGACGATAATCGCTGCTATCTTTAATGTAGTGAACATCGCGTTCGTCATCAGAACGACGAGAAGACGAACGGTGAGAATGTTTGTCCCTGTGACTGTGCTTATGGTCAAGCGCTGATCTCTTGTCGCGATAGCGGACTTTTTCATCGTCACGTTCTTTTGCTCTAGACGAATCATAAGTACCGCGGTCACGTCCACCAGTGTGCTTTTTATCAGTTCTATCACTCATTGTAACAAGAAAGAAAGTATAATCTTAGTTTATTACCACAGTCTTGTACAACAATGTTTAAATAGAAATGTAATTACAACGAATGTTTAATAATTAGGTGCAAGTAAAGAATCAACACAATTTTTATCTGATCCAAGAAAAGTTTAAAAATTTATACAGTCGATGTTAATGTTTTAAATTTTGCTAATCACATTTCTGTATTCATTTCTATTCGTTTTAATTAACCGTGGTCATCTAAAATAGTTGATTAATTTTGACTACCGGCAAGTTGACGAGTTCATGTCATAATCGCTGGGGGCGCTAGCGTCTCGGCTACAAGTTCGTTGCTAAAATTAGGTTCGTCGTTGGTGGTCTAGTTGAGTTCTTTCTTGGAGTGTGTAAAAATAATGATGCCGCATTCTGTTGTATAGGAAATTAGTTGTTAAAGTCCTTTGCTGACTTTTGGTAGAAATATATTCATTCATACAAATTACTTTAAACGTCAAATACAACACGCACTTCATTCAAGTGAGCAGTTGATTGACAGGGAGCCTGCCTGATGCCTTCAAAGAGACTGCGGTAGACCAACTACTTTTAAGGTTTACAGGTTGCATCTTGATCTTGGCAAACTGTTTGATTGATAATGTGTTTTATTAGGAAACCCGTAAGGTATAATAGCTTATTTTGCTGTCTTCTACTGAAAATCAGCATAGGGTCGATTTATAGGCTAACTTGTGCATGTTTTCTTTGTTTATTCAAACTTTGGGTAGTGATGTAAGCAAGGCCAACAGTAGCCTAGTTCTAAGCTGTGTCATAAACACAACATCGCATCAGGTGACTGCAAACAGCATAGCTGCCAAGGTCCGGAAATCAAAATGTGTAAGATCAATTATCGATTCTTCTCCATCCTCATCCCTCTCTTCTTTATCTCTTTCCCTTCTTCTTTCCTTTCCTTTTTCTTTTTCCCCTTTTTGCCTCTTTTTCCCTTTTTCGTCCTGTTTTCTCCAAATTCAAAGGTCTGGGAAATGCTGTAATTAAGCTCCCCAAGCAAGGTCCGGGGCGGAGCAGTGTTTGAATTGCCATGGGGGATTGGGGGGGTTGAATGTTTTTTCAACCCCCTCTAATGCACTGTCAAATTATGTACAGGGGGTCAGCTATATACTGTATGCATACGATTTACATCACAATTTTGTTTAGTCTCTTGACTGTTGAACAGTTCAACCCCCCAGCTAATTTTTCACAATTCAAACACTGGGCAGAGCCTTGACCAACAAGACATTTTTGTGCATTTTAAGCTTTGAAGTTACAACTAATACAAGAAATTTGAGATAATGCTCACGAGATGCGCGAAAGCGTATAGCAGTTTCGGTTCAGAGGTTTAGCTGAAAATTGGGGTGTTCACGCTAAGTTAATATACAAATACCAAATTATCTATCTGGATCGCATACCAGTAACGATAGTACCGTGGCGCCACCTTGTGAATGATACCAGGTACAGACTTGTGTCGCAGCCCGAAATCGCCAAAAATCCATAAACCCCCTATTTTGGCATTCAAGATCATTGAATTCGGCGCCAATCGAGAGCCAGTATACGACTATTTATTAGTGATTAATAGTAACCCAGGCCCTATCTTGCATCGTCACTGAGATACAGCGACTTATTGGCCAAAAATCACAAATTTTGCCCACCCCCTCTCATTTAGTGTCCTTGTTCGGGGTGACCCCCTTCGAATTTGTGGAAAAGCTTTACGGTTCTTGAAACTAGAGTCTTCTGCGCAGCTGATGGTGAAGATTTGGTAATTCTAGCTTGCACCATTTTTGACTGATCCACCCGTGTGACGGACAGACAGACAGACAGACAGACAGAATTGTGATGGCTAAGATGCACTGAAAGCAGTAGCTGCTTTCACGCGTAAAAACAATATTCTGTCGCTGCTGCACAAATTATGTGTAACAGACATAAAAATGAAATGTGCGAAATAAGACTTCAGCGGTTGGATGAGTGTGAGTTTACTGAAAATGCGTGAGACTCAGGCGAGATGCATGACACTTAGCATTGCTGAAACAACCAAAAGCATGCTTGTTAACCGTATTTTGCTCTAGCTGACTCCACAAGGTAACGGTGTGGTCAGGCAAATCAAGAGTCACAGCAGGGCTCAGGTAACCATTCTCATCTGGCTCTTAGTGGGGTGGTGTCTGGAGAGGGGGCTGTTCCTAGAAAATTTTTGAAGATACTCCTGCAGTGGCACAAGTCAAAAATGTTGTGCTGATTTTAATAGCTTTTATTCGTGGGGTTCTTTTTCTGGGGGCCCCTTTTTGGCTGAACATGTAGAACACGCCTAAATTCGCCCTTAAACTTATTATCGAATTATTAGCTGTTGCGTGAATATTACAAAGTAAGGTTCAAACAGAGTACTGAATGCATTCATTCATTCAAAGAATAGTCAGATTTGTTGAAAAAATTGTCACAGAATATTAACGACTGACATGTAGACTTAATTCATATGATGAGTTTCGTATAGCAAAAAAATTTCAGCGATCGCATGGTTCCCCAACAGTTTCAGGGCCCAGGGAAACTTCCCCACATTCCCTTCATTTCGACAAGCCTGCCTGTGGTCATTGGGTCTGCTTTGCTCGTGTTGCAGTGTTATGAATACACTTCTTGTTATTTGTGGACAATTTCAACTCTGTGCAAGCTATGCAGTCTTTAATATAAGACGTGATGATGGAGTTACTATTGCTCATTTTTATGTGTCTGTTTCAGGAAATGTGATTTGCTTAAAATCATGACTTTGACCGGCTTTCGTCAAGCTGATTTGGTCGGATGTGGTGTTGAGCGAAAAACGTCATGTGCAGTTTCATATCCTAGCAGGCAGTCCAGCCGTTGGTCATGATGAACCTGTGGGTTGTTGCTGTGTGCCTAACATTGCTGAGACAGGACAACAGCGTTGATGCCAACGGAGTGTACAGTTGTCCCACTGGCTGCCGTTGCACCATCATGAAATGGCAGCGTGACAGAACAACTCTGGCTGCCAGTGGTCAGTCACTGGCTCCAGGCAGGAAAGTGGTTTGTCGCAGCACTTCACCTGTCATCGCTTCCATGTCTCAGATACTACTGGATAACCTTCCAAAAGACACACTGCACTTGTATGTACATATATGCTTTGATTTCATTTAACCAGTTTAATTGAAGTTAACCAGTGGCTTCTATCCCCCAAATCTGGAATCAAAATTGGGTGCAACTTTCCCAAGTTTTGGGCTGAGATTCTCCCCAATTTTTGACTCAAGTTTTTCTCTCCATTTTGGGTTTTTTCCTCTCTACGGTGAAAGTTTTGTTAAGGGTGTAAATTGCCCAGTGAAAAAATGGGGGAAGTTTTGATCTACAACCTTATCAAAACTTCTCCCCTATTTTTCGCTGGGCACAAGCTGCACCCACCAGGTATAGGGATAGAAGCCACTGCAGTTAACATGGCAAATATGATGTTCATTTTAATTGGATGGATTGTATCTGTAAGGTTTTGGAGGTCATAGGTCAAAACTCGAGGTCCAAGTGGATGGAGTCCAAGTGGATGGAGGCGTCCACTTTCTGTTGAAGTTTACCATCTAATGATCATAGCTACTTTTCGGTTTATTTATCTGCAGTACTTTTACTGAGCAGTTCTTGATCTGTCTGTCCAGACGGAAATTATTTACTAATTTCATGGTTGAACTTGTATTTGAATTGTCATCATTTTTCTGTGTGTCCTTTGCACAGTGATATTTTACTTCGGACAAATGATTTTAGTTCAAATTCAATTCAGTTCATGCCTTGCCATTTCAGTTCAAGTTCTACTTTAAGTTCAGAAAACAATTTTACTTCAACTTCAATTTCAGGTTCTTGACTAATTTTTTCCTTCTACTTCAAGTTCTACTTTAAGTTCAACTTCAACCTATGGGCTGATGGATACAGTACTGGTCATGCCTATTGCATATGATCAACATTGTGATGTCACACTGAATAAGGCTCTTCATAAAATGTGATACTATTATTATATTGCAGTTTAACACAGAAAATAATATATTCATGCAGACTGCAATCATCTTTTGAGCCTAATTCTGTCTGTCTGCCTTGTCACACGGGTGGATCAGTCAAAAACGGTGCAAGCTAGGATCACCAAATCTTCACCGTCGGCTGCCTGGAAGACTCTAGTTTCAGAAACTGTAAAGCTTTTTCATAAATTCGAAGGGGGTCATCCCGAACGAGGGCGCTAAATGAGAGGGGGTGGGCAAAATTTGCGATTTTTGGCCAATACGTTGCTGTATCTCAGTAACGATGCGAGATAGGGCCTAGGTTACTATTAATCACTAATAGGAAGTCGTACACTGGCTCTCGATTGGCGCCGAATTCAGTGACCTTGAATGATCTTGAAGGCCAAAATAAGGGGTTTTGTGGATTTTTTGGCGATTTTGGGATGCGACACAAGTCTATATTATTCACAAGGTGACGCCACGCTACTATCGTTATGCGATCCAGATAGAGAATTTGGTATTTGTATATTAACTTAGCGTGAACACCCCAATTTTCAGCTAAGCTACTGAACCGGAACTGCTATAGGCTTTCGCGCATCTTATGAGCATTAGCTCAAATTTCTTGTGTATTTAGCTACAATAAATGCAGTGCACCAACATAAAACCTAACACTGAGAGAGATAGAAACAGTCCACCTGAGCAGAGATTGCAATTACAAAGTGATACTGCATGAGATCAGTTGTTAGTAGTGAAAGTAGGAAAACAACTGAACACAAATATCCATGTCAAATAAAATGCACAACAGTCAACTGAGTCAAGTAGGCTATAAGCAAAGGACTCAAAACTAGTATAAAAAGAAGTGAAGTAGCCTGTATTGTTAAAGCCTATTAACTAGCGCCAAAAGTAACCTACAAACTGCAGTGTACAAACGCAAGCTGTTGCAAAACGGCTCGCATTCAACAATTTAACTTTTGGTTACTATTTTACTTCAACTTTCAATTCAGTTCAGAGACTCAAATTTTAGTTTTAGTTCATTCAAGTTCTTAAGTTTCTTTTTTGTTTAACTTCAGTTTAACTGCAGTAAAAACAGTATATTGACTTCAAGTTTGACTTCAAGTTAATGAAAATATCACTGCCTTTGCATTAACAGAGATTTGAGTGGAAATGAGATTTCAGAAATTCAGCACGGTTCATTCAGAAGCTTGTCAACATTGCTACGTTTGTAAGTTTATCGATTGTTGTTTTTACTTGTTTTATCTTGTAAGTCATTAGCGGTATATCTTTTTTGGAGATGCAGTCTGTGGTTGACTTTCGTCACGACATGTTCAGCTTTGATTGTGCATGTTTTTTTTCATCAAAGTGATGTTCCTATGACTATGATCGCTGTTTAACTCAAATTAACTGCATTATTTTTTGCTTTGGCTGAGAATATATAGTTTACTTGCTTAACTGTCAAAGAACACAAAATCGTGCATTTTGTGGATAAAAACATGAAATTTTCAGAATAAGCCCACAACGATGTGTAGATTTGTTCTGGATATGGTGTCAAACTTTAAAATTTTTGGAAAAGTGAAAATCCAACATGGCCGCCAAAACGTCATAAAACTTACCTACAGTCAAAGAGATTGGTGCAAAAATTGGTGCTAATAGTACCAAACTTTGCACAAATGTCCAAAATAATAAATATATGCCTCTAACGTACCTGTGTGGGTTTTACTGTCGCGTTTCGAGCTGCCACTAGTTAGGGATCTATAGACTCAATGCTTTTCAGTATTGGTTGATGCCATCGATTTGTTTAACTGTCGCGCTATGACCTATGACAGCATTTTTTGTTACTGACGCGCTGCAGATTCTCTGTGTGTGTGTCTGTCTGTCTGTCTGTCCGTCCATCCGGGCCAAAGATGACATGATCACCATCTCTGGCACTCAGCGTCTGTCCGCCTGTCTTTGACAGATATTATTGACGCGCTACAGCAATACTGTAGGCGTCTTACATGATTGTCTTCCGTCGTCGTCTGTCGTCCTTTGTAACGGGTGTATTGTGGCTAAACGGTGCATGATGGGGCTTAGGTTGCCATTGATCACTAATAGGAAGTCGAATACTGGCTTTCGAATGACATTAAAATCATTGACCTTGGATGACCTTGAACGCACTGTGGTGTGCCAGTCGTGCGGTATTGTGGCTACATGGTAAGTCGCAATAACCATCACAACATGCGTAGAGCGCAACAGTCTTCTAAGCTAAGAGCTTGTCGATTTGTTGCTTTGTTTGGGTGCTGCAGTCACCATAGATGAATAGAGAGATCTGTGAAATGTTAGCAAGATCGTGTTGTTGATCATCAATGTGATGCTGGTTTCGCTTTGAAAGGTGAAAGGTGATATGGAAAATCTACCCTGCTTGGTTTGGTGCTACATTTCACTGGTTGATAAAATGACAGTGGGACGCTACTATCCGCCCACTAGGGCAAGGACTCATGTATATGTGTGGCATCATTAGGAGTTCTTGGATGGTTAGGGTCACTCACTGGGTCACTTCCATTGACAAAGAGTTGCTGCTAGACCAGCTGCAGTGGGTTTACAAGTCATCAACGGCGGCTGGCGGCTGTAATCATTTGCTGCTGGCTGGCCTTATGCACGTCGTTGGCAACGTGTTAGCAGTCAATGGACTGACCAGGCGTATGCGTCAGACACCCTCCCCACGACAGAAGCTCTTTCTATGTGGTGCGTGTGTTGAGTTGAATTGAGAGCATTTCTAGCAACTTTCCTCTCCACCGGAAACTATATAAATCCTCCCCTGACGCAGTGGCGCGTGCACGGTGTGGCAAACTGTTAAGAACCGACAGCGAAATAGGGGCGCTATGAAAAAATCAGTTTCGTCTAAAAGTTGGTGGTATGGTATGCATCGTCAGCCTGAGCCAGATTGACCCCCCTGCCCCCTCCCCCTCTCGACAACAAATACTTGCAGCGTGACATCTGCGGGAGTGGATGTGCGTCAAGGATTTGACTGTACGCGCACCGCTGAAGTCATCTGTGATTGGAGTCTGATTCATCCCTTTTGATCGATGCTGAGTCCACCAGGGGATAAGGTTTTATGGTGTTCAGACACTGACTGGGGCATGCGTGTTCAGCTGATGTTGCTGTAATGCTCTGTTGGCGCTGTCCGGCTTAGCCACTGCAGTGCACTGCCAGGTGCGTCTAGAACTCTAGATAGCTGCAGGTTACAACCGTACAATGATGTAGCCTACCCACGTGCTGCTTTGATGTGCTCCTGTCCAGCATGCCTCAGTGCTCTTGGCCTGCCCCCGGACCGCTGTCTCGCTTGGTGGCACCCGTCTGATATGATTGATTAACATAACGTGTAAAAACACATTTCATCCAGTTGTCCATTTTCAACTGCCTGCAGTAAAATTGCTTGAAGTGTTAGCCCACTATGCGAACACAGGCATGGAGACGCTGCCTCCATTCATTGACAGCAGTATCGATAATGTTCTGCTCCAGAACAATCCAGGCTGTACCAGTTGCTTCTTGACTTCACAAACATTTCTAAACTTCATCTGGTAGACACACTCCTGCATGACCGTTAAATCTTGTAATAGACTGGCTGTTGGGGCTCACAGATATAGGATAGATGGAATTTATTGACGTTCTTCATTCATTTTAACATGTATTATGCTTATTCTGCTTTCCCCAGGTAGTGCAAAAGCAGACGTTGGGTGAGGTAGAAACTAAAACACTTATTTAATAGCCAGTTGTGTCAGAAATATTTCTGCAAAAAATTATTAAAATTTGCTAGTCTTTATTCAAGTTACTTATATCAATAATGTCGGAGATGTTTTTTTTCAGGTTTTCTGTTTATTTCAACACATATTTCGCTTGATCCGCTTTCCCTAGGTAGTGCAGAAGCATACATTGGGTGAGGTGGGAAACTGAACAGTCATTTGATGGCGACTTGTGTCCGGAATATTTGTACCAAAAATTATCAAATTGTTAATTGGTTTTCAGGTTACTGTCGAAAGTGTCGGGGATGCTTTTTTGGGACACAGTGTATACGTGTACAATACAGGCTACAGTTCGCCTACTCTGTGCGACGGATTCTGAGAATGGCAACGGTTTAGTGTGATCGAAATGATCATAATTCATAATACATCGTTCGTTCGTTCCTTGGCGTTTATCGCGCTGCCTCTTGCTGTGCGTACGTAGTACACATTCCGCGGTGGCTGGATGCTATTACCAAAGAGAGAATTGATCGGTAAATCACGCTTGCTGCCTACGTGCTATGGTATAGAATGAAATCGGAAGTGTTTAATTCCTGCCGGTCTGCGATCAATGGGTCTACTTGCCGCAATGCAATGCACACGGCTAGAGCGTTGAGAAGTCTGCTGCGGTGGATGGGTCGATCGGGAGTCTTAGATTGCAATGCCAGCTCGATGATGACTGATAGGAATATAGACTGATGGATACGCTGAGATGAGCACACTGCAGGCAGGAGGGGGCAGGCGTAACTCCCGGTGGGATTATCCAGAACCAGAGGGCTGCTAATGTAAGTTATTCCGACCCCCAGAATTTGAAGAAATTTAATGAATTTGATAGCGAAAATTGTTTATAGTATAAAATAGAATAATTGCAGAAAAGTTGTCACTGTTGCATTAAAGGTTAAAGGTCGCATATAGCTTTTAATGAGCGAACCCATTTCAGAGCTACGGAGCGTCACTTGTCATATGGGATCACATGCACAGTGTTACCTGCCACCCGACAGAGGTGAACGCGCCCCGTCTTAACCCCAGCCAGATAGGCCGGTACTCGATTTACCTACCCCGGAGCGATGGAAGGCTGAGTTGACCTAGGCGGTTGGTTACATCCCGAGATGGTTTACCTGCCCACAGGCAGTCACCCATCGCAGTATTAACCGGGCCCGGCGTACAGTAACTTCGCTGATCGGATCAGACG